>SKEC01000251.1_pt1 | contig 58672 bp, 57 predicted proteins | sample 4826641 | NCBI WGS metagenome assembly SKEC01 (sample SAMN11008819, study PRJNA524170) | human gut metagenome | biome: Human fecal sample; material: Feces; isolation source: fecal sample from pouch patient p18, p21 | host: Homo sapiens | place: Israel: Tel-Aviv | collected 2015-12-22
CTTTCTTTACATATGGATTCTTTTCGAGTTCCTTTACTTGTTCATCACTAAAATAATTTACTCCCATAATAACACCACCATTCTATAATCATTATACTACGCAAAATAAAAAGCCCTGTAAAACAGGGTCACGAAATAAATATCCTTTTTTTATCGTGTCCTTTTTACAGGGTCCATTTTATCTTAATAAGAACCTTTCTTAAAAGCAGCTATTGCAAGTGAACCCGGACCAATATGACAAGCAACACTTAATGATAAACGGTCAAAGATGACCTCTTTATCAGGAAATGCTTCTTTGATCTGTTCAAGATAATCTAAAGCAGCTTCTTTATCATAAGAATAAACACATGCTACTTCATAATCATCACCCCAGCCACGATCACTAATATCCTGTTTTACCTGGTCAATCATCATCTTACGAGCTTTTTTCATAGTACGTGAGGTACCGTATTTATCTAATTTTTCACCCTGAATAGTAAGAATAGGCTTAATCTTCAATAAACCCGCAAGCGTTGCAGCAGCAGGGGATAAACGCCCACCTTTCTTTAAATATTCAAGTGTATCTACAGTAACATAGATAGTGGCATTCATCTTATTGTTCATAAGATAATCATAAATCTCTTTTGCACTATATCCCTTATCTGCCATTGCAAGGGCATCTAGGACATCTGCTTTTTGTGTTACAGAGATTCTTTGAGAATCCACAACAAATACTTTTCCTTTATACTGATCTTCATCCGCCATCATCATTGCTGTCTGACAGCTTCCTGATAAGCCACTGCTCATAGGTATATGAATGATAGCGTCATGTGTTTTTAATATTTCATCCCACTTCTTTGCGATAATACCAATAGTAGGCTGTGAAGTGAATACTTCTGCACCACTCATTAGTTTTTCATAGAAATGTTCTTGTGTTAAATTGATATCTTCTTCAAATTCTTTCCCATCTATAGTAAAAGGCATAGGAATACAATAGATACCTAATTCTTTTGCTTCTTTTTGTGTAATGCCAGAGTTACTATCTGTCATGATTGCAATTTTCATACAAGGACCTCCTTCAGTCAAACTCAATTTTAACAATTTTGAGGAATAAATCAACATTTTCTTGACTAATCAAGGTAGACGAATTATTGTAAATGCACATGAAAGGAGTTACAAAAATGGTGAAAAAATACTTAGAAACACTTTATGGTATGGGAGAGAAAGCTCTTCAAGCCCTTATCATTATAGTTATTGGATATGTTGTATATAAGATTTTTGATAAGTTATTTACAAAATTTATAGAAAAGTCTTCCCAGGATGAAATTGTCTTAAACTTCTTTAAGACAATCATCAAGACAGTCTTTATTGTGATTATTGCGATTATGGCTTTATCACAGCTTGGTATTAATACAAGTTCTATTCTTGCTATCTTTACTGCAGCTTCTGCTGCTTTTGCACTTGCTATTAAAGACTCACTCGCAAGCTTCTTTGATGGTATTATCATCTTACTAGCAAAACCTTTTTCAAAAGGAGACTTAATTGAAGTTGTAGGTGTCACAGGAAGAATTCAGGAAATCTCTTTACTCTATACAAACCTACTTACTTTAGATAATAAGAAGATTGTCATTCCTAATTCACAATTAGCACACTCAACATTAGTGAACTATTCAAGTGAAGAAATACGTCGTGTAGATTTAAACTTTGATGTTATTATGGGTAGTGATACAGAATTAGTTAAGAAGGTTATTATGGAAGAAGCCTTATCTAATCCTTATTGTCTTAATGATATTCCGCCTTTTGTGAATATGACAGAATATAAGGATAGTGCATTAACCTTTACACTTAGAGTATGGGCAGCCACAGAAAACTATGAAACACTTAGATGTAGTTTACTTGAAAATATGAATAAGCGTTTCAACGAAGAAGGTATAGAACTTGCCTATACGACCTATGATATTCATCTAAGCAAATAAGTTGCGGAATATTCTTCAATCTGTTTAAATATAGGTGAGGTGAAGAATATGAAAATTGTAGATCAGAACGGTTTTAATGAAGCATTAAACAATAAGTATGTATTAGTAGACTTCTACGCAGACTGGTGTGGCCCTTGTAAGATGGTTGGTCCAGTATTAGAAGAATTAGATGCTGAAAATGATCAGTTAACAGTTGTTAAAGTCAATGTAGACAATGAACTTGATTTAGCATCTAAATACGGTGTACAGTCAATTCCAAACATGATTTTCTTTAAAGAAGGTAAGGCTGTTACACAGATCATTGGTTTCGCAAATAAGGATGCAATCCTTGATAAAATCAACCCATTTATGGACTAAGAGGCACCTGATTGGTGTCTTTTTTATATGCCTGATTTTTCTTTTTATGATAATAAATTAAGCGTAAAAAATATTAAAATTAGTCAATTTGTGGAAAAGACAAATAACTAAAATAGATTCATGAAATGCACAAAGATTTATACTAATGAATATTGACATGTATACACAAAGAGTGTAAGATGTTTCTCATGATAGTTGGATGCTATCATACATTTATATCCATTATGGAGGGGAAAATTATGAAAACAGTAAAGGTTTTAGTTGCTGCAAGTATGGCAGCAGCATTACTTGCTGGATGTGGAAGCAAAACTGATACAGATACTTTCAGATTTGCAAGTGAATTAGATATCCAGGGTATGGATTCTACAGTAGTTGATGATGGTATGTCATACAACGCAATCCACGCAATCACAGACGGCTTAACAGCAGTAAATGACAAAGGCAAGACAGTTCCAGCATTAGCTAAGAGCTGGGATGTAAGTGCTGATGGTAAGACTTACACTTTCCACTTAAAAGATGCTAAGTGGTCAAATGGTGATAAAGTCACTGCCAACGATTTCGTTTATTCTTGGAAGAGAATTATTAAGAATGCAGGTAACTATGCTTACATGTTAGGTGATGATGGTGCATCAGTTAAGAATGCGAGTCAGTTGATTGATTTAGGTCCTAAGGCAACTGATGAGCAGATGAACACTTTAGGTGTTAAAGCAACTGATGATAAGACTTTAGTTGTTGAATTAAACAACAAGGTTCCATATTTCACAGATTTAATGGCTTTCCCATGCTACTTCCCACAGAACGAAAAGTTCGTTGAAAAATGTGGTAAGAACTATGGTACTAAACCAGAATACACATTATCTAATGGTGCTTATACAATGACTAAGTGGATCAAAGGTAACAAAGCAACATTCACTAAGAACGATAAGTACTATGATGCAAAAGCAGTTAAGACTAAGAACCTTGAAATGTTCCTAGTACAGGATCCTAAGACTGCTGCACAGAACTTTGACAATGGTAAAGTTGACTATGCAACAATCAACTCTACATTAGTAGATAAGTATAAAGGTAAAGATACTTTCACAACATTCAATGAAGGTTTCTTATTCTACTTAAGCTTAAACTTCAACAATAAGACAATTGCTGATAAGAACGTAAGAGAAGCATTATCTTACGCAATTAACAGAAAAGACTTATGCGAAAATGTCTTAAAGGATGGTTCTAAAGAAGCAACTGGTTTTGTTCCATCACAGTTATCTAAGAGCCCAGCTGGTAAAGATTTCCGTGATACTGCAGGTGATCTTGTAGGTTACGATGTTAAGAAGGCTCAGGAATACTTAGATGCAGCTAAGAAAGAATTAGGTACTGATACAATCACAGTTGATTTATTATATGGTACTGATGAATCACCAATGGATACTATGGCTGAATACTTACAGGGTTCTTTCTCTAAGTTAAAAGGCTTAAAAGTAAACATGGTTGCAACTGTAAAGAAAGACAGAATTTACAACAGACAGGCAAATGGTAACTATCAGATTGCATGTACTCGTTGGGGTCCAGACTACGCTGATCCAACTACTTACTTGAACTTATTCTTAACTGGTAACCAGAATAACTATGGTAAGTACAGCAATGCTAAAGTTGATTCATTAATGAAACAGGTTCAGGCTGAATCAGACTTAAATAAACGTTGGGACTTAATGACTCAGGTAGAAAAGACTGCACTTGATGATTTAGCTTATATTCCAGTATTCGAAAAGGGTGCTGCAGCATTAAAGGCTAAGAATGTAAAAGGAGTTGTTCATTCAGCAGTTGGTGTTCCTTATACATTCAAATACGTAACTATCAAATAAGAATAAACAGAACATAGTGAGAATAAACACATTATAGCTCTTGCTATAATGTGTTCTTCTTTTTAAATGAAAGGTGTGATATTTATATGGATAAATCCATGATTAGGTATATCTTAAAGAGATTGCTTATTTCCGCAATTACTCTATTTGTTATACTTACAGTTCTGTTCATTATGACTCGTTGTATGCCAGGTTCTCCATTCAACTCAGAAAAGTTGAGTCCAGAACAGCAGAAAGTCATTATGGCAAAATATGGTCTTGATAAGCCAGTTCTTGTACAGTATGGTACATACTTAAAGAATATGTTATCAGGCGACTTCGGTGTTTCTTATGTTTTATACAAAGATCAGAATGTTTCTGAATTAGTATTCGACGCAGCTAAGATTTCATTTGCTTATGGTATCGCTGCATGTATCTTAGGTACATTAGTAGGTATGTTACTTGGTATTGTTGCTGCATTAAACAAGAACACTATTTGGGATACAATCGCAACTATTATTTCTATCTTAGGTGTATCTATCCCATCATTCGTATTCGCATTATTACTTGTTATCTTGTTCAGTAATGATCTTCGTATCTTACCAACAATGTATGATGATATGAATCCAATCTTCTCATCTATATTACCAGTTATCGCTTTATCTATGAGCGTTATTGCCAACGTAGCACGTTTCACTCGTACAGAAATGATTTCTGTATTAAATAGTGAATATATGACTCTAGCAATGGCTAAAGGTTTAGATCGTAAGACATTAATCTTCAAGCATGCATTACGTAATGCCTTAATTCCAGTAATCACTATCTTAGGTCCAATCCTAGTTAACTTGATGACTGGTACAATGGTAGTAGAACAGATCTGTTCTGTACCAGGTTTAGGTAAGCTATTAATTAACAGTATTCGTGCCAATGACTACAACATCATCGTTGCATGTTCATTCTTATATGCATTCATGTATATCGTTATGATGTTAGTAATCGATGTATCTTATGGTATTATCGATCCACGTATCCGTTTAGGAAAGGGGGACAACTAAGATGGATGACAAGAAGTATGAATTTTTGCCAGATGATTTTGAGTTTATCGGTGATAAACAGAATATCAACATTGATGAAGTTGCTCCTGCAAGACCTGCTTGGAAAGACGTTGTTTACCGTTTTACTCAGAACAAAGGTGCAATCTTTGGTTTAGCTTGTATTATTATCATTGCTTTACTTGCTATCTTTGTACCAATGATTTCTCATTGGAAATATGATGCAATTGATACAAGTATTGCGAATATTCTTCCAAATGGTACTCATTTCTTTGGTACTGATAAATATGGCCGTGACTTGTTCGTAAGAACATGGCAGGGTACTCGTATTTCATTAATTATCGCATTAGTTGCAGTAGTTATTGATATCGTAGTTGGTATGACTTATGGTTTAATTTCTGGTTACTTTGGTGGTTTAATTGACTCTGTCCTTCAGAGAATTCAGGAAATCATCAACTCTATCCCAACACTAGTAGTATTAACTATTCTTTTAACAGTATTAAAGCCTTCTTTATATACCGTTATTCTTGCATTAATCTTCACTGAATGGATTCCTATGTCTCGTATCACAAGAGCACAGGTATTAAAAATCAAGGAAGATGAATTCATTCTTGCTTCTAGAACATTAGGTGCAAGCAATATCTTTATCTTATTCAAGGAAATCTTACCAAACATCTTTGGTCAGTTAATCATCATGTCTATGATGACTATCCCAAATGCAATCTTCTATGAAGCATATCTAGCATTCGTTGGTTTAGGTTTAACTGTACCTCAGGCTTCACTTGGTACTTTGATCAACTCAGGTTTCGAAGTATTCACAGTATATCCAACTCAGATGACTATCCCAGCTATTATCCTTGCAGTATTAATGTTAGGATTCAACTTATTAGGTGATGGTTTAAGAGATGCACTTGATCCTACTATGAAGGAGATGTAATTATGGCTGACAGAGAAAGAATTTTAAAAATCAGAGACTTAAATATCTCCTTTAAGATTGAAGGTAAGAAAGTGAATGCCATCCGTGGTGTTAACTTAGACCTTTATAAAGGAGAAACAATTGCGATTGTAGGTGAATCTGGTTCAGGTAAATCAGTTACTACAAAAGCTATCATGGGTATCTTAGCTAAGAATGGTAGTATTGAAAGTGGTTCAATCGACTATACTTGGCATGATCCAGATACTGATGAAAAACATACAGTAGATATTACTAAGATGACAGAAAAGGAAATCCAGAAGGAAATTCGTGGTCGAAAGATTGCGATGGTCTTCCAGGATCCAATGACTTCTCTAGACCCAACAATGACAATTGGTAAACAGATCATGGAACCAATGATGTATCATTATGGAACATCTAAAGAAGAAGCATATAAAAAGGCTGTAGAGCTTCTTGAAGAAGTAGGAATCACAAATGCAGAAAAACGTATGAAGAACTACCCTCATCAGTTATCTGGTGGTATGAGACAGCGTGTTGTTATCGCAATCGCTTTATCTTGTGATCCATATGTATTAATCTGTGACGAACCTACAACAGCCCTAGATGTAACTATCCAGGCTAAAATCCTTGAATTAATTCAGGACTTACAGAAGAAAAAAGGTATTTCAGTTATTTATATCACACATGACTTAGGTGTAGTTGCTAAGGTAGCTGACTTCGTAAACGTTATGTATGCAGGTAAGATTGTAGAAACAGGTTCTATCGAAGATATCTTCTACAGACCTTTACATCCATATACTTGGGGTCTTTTATCAGCAATGCCTGATTTAAATACTGATGATCCAGAATTATATACAATTCCTGGTTCACCACCAAACGTTACAAAAGAAATCAAAGGTGATGCATTCGCACCACGTAATAAATATGCATTAAATATCGATAAGAGAATTGAACCACCTATGTTCAAAGTAGAAGGTTCTACAACTCATAAGGTAGCCAGCTGGTTAATGCATCCAAATGCGCCAAAGGTAGAAATGCCTGAAGCATTAAGAAAGAGAATCGATAACATGATGAAAGAAGGTGTACCAAATAATGGACAAGAATAGTCAGACTCCAATTCTTGAAGTCAAGAATTTAAAACAGTATTTCTATCCAAGTAGAAAGTTTACTGTAAAAGCCGTTGATGGTATTTCATTCAAAATCATGCCAGGTGAAACATATGGTTTAGTAGGTGAATCTGGTTCAGGTAAATCTACTACTGGTCGTGCTATTATTAGATTATATGATCCAACTGATGGTCAGATCATTTTCGAAGGTGAAGATATCACTGGTAAGATGTCTAATAAAGCTCTTAAGACATTACGTACTAAGATGGCTATGATTTTCCAGGATCCAATGGCTTGTTTAAACCCTCGTAAGAAGGTTATTGATATTATTGCTCAGGGTCTTGATATTCATCATGATTATAAAGATGAAAAAGAAAGAGAAGAAAAGGTTTATAAGATTCTTGAAATGGTAGGTTTATCAAAAGAACATGCGAACCGTTTCCCACACCAGTTCTCTGGTGGTCAGAGACAGCGTATTGGTATCGCAAGAGCCTTAATTATGAACCCTGATCTAATCATTGCCGATGAAGCAATCTCAGCCCTAGACGTATCTATTCAGGCACAGGTTGTAAACCTAATGAAGAAGATGCAGAAAGAAACAGGTGCTGCTTACTTATTTATCGCTCATGACTTATCAATGGTTAAATACATCTCTGATAGAATTGGTGTATTACATTTAGGTCACTTAGTAGAAACAGGAACTGCAGATGAAATCTTTAGTAATCCTCTCCATCCATATACAAGATCATTATTATCTGCTATCCCTCATTCTAACCCAAGAGTAGAGAAGGTAAGAAAATCATTCTCTTATGATTATGAAACAAGCGGTCTTGATTATGCAGCTGGTACTCAGCATCAGATTACTGAAACACACTTTGTATTAGGTACTGATGAAGATGTTGAACAGTTCAAGAAAGATGCAGCAAACTTCAAATTATAACATCAAAAGACTATGACACTTATGTGTGATAGTCTTTTTTATGCTCAAAAAATGTTGAGGTACTACACTTTTACGTTGTAAAAAGTGTAGTGGTAGCACATTTCTTCGTTGTAAAAAGTGTAGTGATAACACATTTTTTCGCTGTAAAAAATGTGAAAAGGTGATATAAAGGAATAATAAGGCAGGTGTCTCTATGTATCGATACGCAATAGAAAAATTATTCAAATGGAAAGAAAAGCTAAATCGTAAGCCAATGATTATACATGGTGCAAGACATGTAGGTAAAACGTGGCTGGTCAACTACCCGCGACCTAAAGGTCATGGGCTTGTAACTGCCCAGTCGTACTAACGGTTTACACCTCCGACCTTTAACCCCAATAGATATTGCTATCTAAAGTGGCGTTACATCATAGGGTGGTTGACAGCACCCTTTGTAGCAGAGTTTACTCTGCTACAACTGTATTAGGTACTTGGCTATCTGCAAGATAGTTTATTCCCATACGATACAGATTCATAGCTCCAATGCGGTCATCATTAGATTTATAGCCACATTTTTTGCAGGTAAACAGATGTATCTTCTTATTGCGGTTAGACTTTTCAATGTGTCCACAACAAGGGCAGCACTGACTTGTATAGCGAGGGTCTACCTTAATAACAGAAGACTGATTCTGTTTTGCTTTGTAGATTAGTTTCTGCTCAAGGTCATAGAAAGACCATGATACAGAAACATAACGGTCTTTCGTTTTAACTTGTTCTGTAGCATTACGAATACCTGACAAATCTTCCAATACAAAGAGAGTGTGCTTTGGGTTGTTTTCAACGAGTGCCTTCGATACCTGATGGTTAATATCCTGCATCCAACGGTTTTCTCGCTGACCGATAGCTTTTAGTCTTCGTCTTGAGGATGGCGTATGTCGCATTTGAAGTTCTTTACGAAGCTTGGAATAGTTAGCCCGTTTCTGTTTAATAGCTCTACCACTAACAAATCCAGACTTATGTTTGCTGTCATAAGTTGCAACAACAAAGTTAATACCTCTGTCAATACCTACAACGTTACAGATGTCAGAAATATTACTTTCTTCAACCTCATAGGTAACTGGTATATGCAGATAGTATTTACCATGTTTATTTACGAGTTTCGCAGTACCAAACTTATAAATCGTATGATCGAAATACTTAGACATTCCATCTGAAAAATAAGATAACTTCACACGACCATTAAGTGTATTGATTGAAAAACGGTTTTGAGTTAAGGAATAATCTCTGTTCCAAACCAAATCATACTGAGGCTTTTTGAACGATGGTTTAATCCACTCATTCTGATTTTCAAGAATGGTCTTATATCTGGCGATAACAGTCTTCAAAACAGACTGCGCCATCTGCGATTTAAGGTTAAACTTTTCTCGTAAAGTAGAATACAAAGCTTTATTAAGTGAAAACTGCTTTAAGTCATGAGTGCGGAATACATAGTCTGAAACATAATTACAGGCATTACGATAAACAGACATTGTTTCATCAAGCAAAACCTTATCTGTTTCAGCTGCGATTATTTGAATTTTAGCTGTAATAGTCATCTGTTCCATGGATGTACTCCTTTCATAGATATTTCACTATATGTTATATTTAATTTATAGCGAAATATCTATATTTTGAGGTGAACTATGAATGATAGATACAATCGTCATAAGAGACAAAATACAGCCTTAAAGTACATATAGGCCTTGTAACCAAATACCACAAACAACTACTAAAAGGCTCTATTGCTGATGATGTTAAACAAGAGATTCTCCATATAGCTAATACTCGTGCCTAAGAAATTATTGCGATAGAAACCGACAAAGACCATATACATTTCTTATTAAGTTACGATACAACAGATAGAGTTTGCGATATTGTCAAAATTGTAAAGCAGGAAACAACATATCACTTATGGCAAAAGTATAGTTCGGTCTTATCAAAACAGTATTGGAAGGAAAAAACATTTTGGTCAGATGGTTATTTTGCTTGTAGCATTGGAGAAGTCTCATCAGCAACTATGCAAAAATATATTGAGAGTCAGGGATAATAGATAACGATTTACGAGGCTCCTCCCACCGCCTAAAGGCAGTGGGAGGAGCCTATGACAAACGAATGGATTTATTTATGAAAGAGTTTGGTAAGAAAGCTTATGTAAATACTGTTTATATCAATTTTGAGAATAATTCAATTATGTCTGACTTATTCTCTTATGATTTGGATGTTCATCGTTTGGTTAAGGGAATAGAAGTCTATACTAATCAAATAATAGATCCGGATAACACTCTTCTTATATTTGATAAATTACAGGAAGTACCTAGATCCTTAACTTCTTTAAAATATTTCAATGAAAATGCACCTGAATATCATATTGTATGCGCCTGTTCATTCATGGGTATTGATTTACATCAATGGACATCATTTCCAGTAGGTAAAGTGGATCTTATGAACCTCTATCCACTTAGCTATAAGGAATTCTTATTAGCAACTAAACAAAGTGATGCTTTGAAGGACTATTATTTTGTAGGGGGTATGCCAGAAGCTGTACAACATTTTGTGAGTCATCATAGTTATGATGAAGTACGCAATATACAGAAGAGAATTCTATTAGATTATGAACATGATTTTCCATGTCCAAAAATAAGTAAAGTATGGAATAGTATTCCAATACAGATTTCTAATAATACATATGAAGGGAAACGTGGTAAAGGTTTTGATGTGGCTGTTATGTGGTTAGCTGATTGTGGATTGATATACATAGTGAATCGTGTGAGACAGGTAAAAGCACCCTTGAAAATACATGAGGATTTCAATACATTTCAATTATATCTATTAGATATAGGATTATTAGGATGTATAGCAAAACTTGATGAGCATACACTAAGTAAACAATATATATGTCAGCAGCTTATAGCAACAGAACATGTGAGTATATATTGTACAGATGATACAGATTTCTTGATAGAGAAAGAAGATGGCATTATTCCTATAAGTGCGCAAAAGACACTATAAAGGAATGGATCTTCTCCTGTATTTATAAATAAAAGCATCGATCAACTCGTGATCGATGCTTACGTGATCAAATATCCAGTTTTATATGAATATCAGTGATATTTTGTTTACCATATACAATACGTAGGATTAAGATTATATTTTCTGCAGTATTCGGAAGATAGTACATGATATAATTTCCAATCAATTTCTTTCTCAAATTATCTAACTGTAAAAATTCATTGTCTACAAGAGAACCACTTTCAGGAAAAGCTCTTGCTTCGTCAATATTATCCTTTAACTTGTCTACGAAATCAGATGCTGCCTGTGGATTTGCAAGTTCAATTGCTATATACGAGACAATTCCATCTAAATCAGATTCTGCTCTTTTGGTCAGTCGATATCCAAATTTAGATGCCATACTTGCTCCTTATATTAGAAATTGCAGTGTCTCCTTCTACTGTGTTTCCAGATTTCACATCTTTCAAACCATCCAATATTGTTGTTGCTTCATCCATCTTTCTCATAGTTTTTTCATAATAATCAATGTCCATAACAACCAATCTGCCGTATCCATTCTTGGTTACGAATACAGGACCGTTTTCTTCTGCACAGCGACGTTCTACTTCAACCGTATTTTTTAAATCACGCATCGGAATAATCTGCATAGAATCAGCTCCTTTCTTGTGGCTAAATTATAGCCTATATTTAGTCACATTACAAGTGGTTGTGAATTATTACGATAAAAAAAACGACACAATCAAGTGTCGTTTTAATGTTAGTTCATAGTTTTCTGTAACTTCTTGGCTACTAGTACTAATACAATCGCAAGTGCTGCAAGAATAGCTGAAGCAATATAACCCATTACATAAGATCCAGTGGCATCGAAGAAGCTTGCTGAAATCTTAGGACCTACAAAAGCACTGATATCATAACCAATAAAATTAAACCATAGTTTCTGTTATAGAACTTAGAACCAAAGATAATCTTAACCATAGTCGCAAATATGACTAGTAATCTACCAAATGAGAATCCTACTAAGGCGATACATAAATGAAAAAAACAACCTAGAGCTAGATGGTGATATCTTTACTCAGATTGTTTCTATGTGGAAACCAGAAGAAGAATATTTCAACTGGCATAATATATAGATACCAATTAAATAGAAGGGTCCTTTTTTGGTTTTACTTTATTATCTATTCTATTTCCATTTTCATCTAGTTTATAGAGGTTATTATATGTGACTTCTATATGTTTCTGATAGAGTCCGATATTAATGATTCTAGAGAACACAGCATAGATCAAAGCAGTAAGTGGTACACCGATAAGTACACCAACAACACCCCATAGATTACCAAATATAGTAATACCTAGTAAGACAAATAAACCACCTATACCTACAGATTTACCTACAATCTTAGGATATACAAAATTACCTTCAAACTGTTGTAAGCAAAGATAAATAATCGCAAAAGCTAACATGCTCTTACTCTGTGCTGCAGCCACTAAGATTAATCCTGCAAAGAAGGTAATGAAGTTACCAAACATCGGTACAAAGCTAAATAAGAAAGCCATAATCGCAATTAATTCAGGGAAAGGCATTCTAAATAAACGCATCGCAATATAGACTTCTAACATAAAACATGTTGCTTCTAACATCTGTCCTGTCACAAAACTATTAAAGTAATGATTGGCTTCACTCATGATATCAAAAGCGACACCTGCACGTTTATGACCTAATATATATGCAATGAGTTTTCTACCTTGTTCAAGATGTTTCTCTTTATTTGCAAGAAGATAGAGAGCCATAAAGAATGAAGTGATGGCAGTAATGAATGAACCACCAATATTTGATACAAATTCTGTTGTTTTAAAATGAGGATTACCTAAGAAATTACCTGCAGTCGCAAGAATTGTACTTAAATCAATAGAGGCAAACCATTTCTGTACTTCATCTACTGTTACTGAATAATCAATATTAAATTTTGTACATATAGAAGTAATATAGACAGCAAGTCTTTTTGCATAATTATCTAAGTTAGAGAATAAGAGTGAGAAGCTTTCTCCGATTCTAGGAATAATGAATGAGAAGAACATCACTAATATTAATAGTAAACATATAATAGTGATAGCCATCGCAATACCACGAGTTCCCTCTACTAAGAATTGAGGAAGCTTTAGGTTAGGTTTTTTCTTCGTTAATTGTTCTCTTGCTTTCACAAGTAACTTCTCTACAAGTTTCATTGGAATATTGATTACAAATGCGATTACTATCGCAATATAGAAGGGTCTTGCAAGCCCTAATGCATTAAGGAAGAAGTCCCATACTGATTCTAAATTAAAAAGAATAAAAGCTAAGATAATACCGTATGTAATATATTGGAAAATCTTGTCCTCTGGAAAATTGAAATTTTTGTTATCCATAATAATCACCTAAGGAAATAGTACCACAAAATAAGGTGTATTGTTACTAGAAATTGAAGAAGAAAAGGTTGAGGAATAGAAGAAATTTGCTATAATGACACACGTGAAAGGAGAATATAAATGAACACTATTATTATTAATAAAATCATGATGCATATGCTTGATTTTGAGCATCGTAAGATATATTTAAGTGAAGATTTCTGCGAATTAAATGATACAACTCAGGAATATTATCATAAAAAAGTAGAAAAAGCTTTATACAGTCCAGCTATTAAAGAACTTGTTGTGCCTTCACTTCATGAATTATTACTTCGTGCTGATAAGATGCTAGAAGATGATGAAGAATTCAAGAAACAGGCAAAAGAAATTAGTGAAAAGTTCTTTGCGTTAGGTTCAGTGATTGAAGAAATGCCTAATAGTAATATTTTATATGTGGATTGTTATCGTGATGGTGTACATATGATTGCCGCTTTAAAGCTTAATTATAAATATAATTCTGTATCTCTTGTAGAAGAAGAAAATGTCCGTATTACAAGAAGACAGGTTCTTCCTCAGATTGGTACAGCTGTTGATGAAGCGATTATTATAGATACAGATCATAAGAAGATATCTCTTATTGAGAAAAAGTATCTTATTGATGGTAAGATGGATACTTATCTTAATAGTCAGTGGATCAAGGGAGAAGAAAAACTCACTGATCGTCAGAAGATTTCTACTATGAAGAAAGTAGTGAATAAGATTGATGATATTTATCATGTAAATGATAAAGAAGCACTTCCACTTGTAAAACAGGAAATATTAGAAAGAACACAGATGGGTGAACTTGTTAAACCGATTGAAGTTGTTCGTAAGGTTATGGAAAGAGATTACCAGGCTCAGGAAGAATCAGAAACAATGTTGAAGGATCTTGGGATTGGTGAAGATGATACAATTTCTTTAAATGCGTTAGGACGTTCTGTAGAGGTTGTTAAGATTACTCTTGATGAGGATATTCAAATAACTATGCCAGTAGATGAATATGTAAATGGATCTACTTTTGAAAAGAAAGAAAACCCTGATGGAACAGTTTCTATCGTATTAAATAATATTCAAGACATTACAATTAAGTAAACGTTTACATTTTTTTGCCTATATTGTTTGAAATGAATGAATTTTGGTCATATTTATTGTATAATAAAGTTTATGAAGGGAGACATATAGGTATGTTAGATAATTTCTTGATAAAATTGTTTTTTGAAGGAAAGTGTTTAGAAGCATATAAGGTATTCGGTGCTCATCCGGATAAAAAGGGCGTTCGCTTTACAGTATATGCACCACATGCAAGAAGTGTTCAGGTTGTAGGTAATTTTAATGACTGGGATGGAACACAACATTATATGGAGAGATATAATGATGGAGGCGTGTGGACTCTCTATATTGAAGGGCTAAAGCAGTATGACCTTTATAAATATAGAATTGAAACACCTTCTGGAGCTATTGTTGATCGTGCAGATCCATATGCCTTTTTCAGTGAAATTAGACCAGGTACAGCATCTAAGGTATATAACCTAGATGGTTATCGCTGGCATGATTCTAGATGGATGAAGTCACGTTCTAATAACTATGATCGTAACATGAATATCTATGAAGCGAATCTTGGTTCTTGGAAGATGAAAAAGGAATTTACAGATACATCTGATGGAGAATTCTATTCATATGAAGAAATGATTGATGAAATCATTCCTTATGTAAAGAAGATGGGCTATACACATATTGAAGTAATGCCTTTAAATGAGTTCCCATTTGATGGCTCTTGGGGATATCAGGCAACAGGTTATTTTAGTGCGACAAGTCGTTATGGACATCCAAAACAGTTAAAGGATTTCATTAATGCGTGTCATAAAGAAGGTATAGGGGTTATTATGGACTTCGTACCTGCTCATTTTGTTAAAGATGGACATGGTCTTTATCAGTTTGATGGAGGCTGGGTTTATGAATATGCAGATGTGAATAACCGTTATTCTGAATGGGATTCAGTATATTTTGATGTGACAAAAGATACTGTACGTTCATTCTTAAAGAGTGCTGTTCATTTCTGGGCAGAAGAATTCCATATTGATGGTATTCGTTTTGATGCTGTCAGCAACCTTATTTACTGGAAAGGTAATAAAGACTTTGGTACAAACAATGGGGCTTTAGAGTTCTTAAAGACTATGAATGAACAGATTCATGAAAGATATCCTGCATTAATGACTATTGCAGAAGACTCAACTGATTTCCCATATGTTACTAAACCAGTTAAGGATGGCGGTTTAGGATTTGATTATAAGTGGGATATGGGCTGGATGAATGATACATTGAAGTATTTCAAAGAAGATCCAGTTTATCGTCAATATGATCATAATTTATTAACTTTCTCAATGATGTATTTCTATTCAGAAAGATTTATTTTGCCATTCTCACATGATGAAGTGGTTCATGGTAAAGCAACTATTTTAAATAAGATGTGGGGACTTGATGGAGACAAGTTCGCGCAGGCAAAAGCTTTATATACATATATGATGACTCATCCTGGTAAGAAGCTTAATTTCATGGGTAATGAATTAGGTGAATACAAGGAATGGGATGAAAGAAAAGCATTGGCTTGGAATATCTTAGAATATCCACAGCATGATTCTTTCCATCATTTTATGCAGGATTTAAATAAGATGGTTGAAGAACATCCAGCTCTTTATAGTATGGATTATGATCCAAAAGGATTTAAATGGCTGGTTGTAGATGATCATAATCAGAGTGTATTCTCATATGCTCGATTTGATAAGAAAGGCAACTGTTTAGTTATAGTAGCTAACTTTATTGGTAATAGTCATGATAATTATGCTGTACCAGTACCGTTTGCTGGAAACTATAAAGAAATCTTGAATACAGATAAAGATAGTTATAACGGTTCTAATTACACAAATACACGTGCTTTAAGATCAAAGAAAGGTACTTGCCTCAATGAAGCACAGAGTATTCATGTAAAATTAGCGCCATTTAGCGCGGTGGTATTTGAATATCATAAGCCAGCTAAAAAAGTGTCTTCTTCAAAGAAGACAAAGAAAAGTGTTGTAAAGGAAGGAAAGTAGTAAATGTTTAATACAAAAGAAGAATTTAAATATGAATTTTCTAAGCGAATCATTGAATCATATGGTCGTACAGTAGAAGAAGCACATTTAACAGAAAAGTTCATGGTTCTTGAAACTATGGTTCGTGACTATGCATCTGTTAACTGGGCTATGACAAAGATGGCAGTTCAGGCTAAGCAGCAGAAACAGGTTCACTATTTCTCAATGGAATTCTTAGTTGGTCGTCTATTAGTCAACAATATGATGAACTTAGGTATCTATGAAATTGCAAAGGAAGGTCTTGCAGATTATGGTATTAATATCCATGATCTAGAAGAATTAGAATCAGATGCTGGTTTAGGTAATGGTGGTTTAGGTCGTCTTGCTGCCTGCTTCATGGATTCTTTAGCTTCTTTATCTTATCCAGCTTTCGGTAATACTATTCGTTATGATTATGGTTTCTTCAAACAGAAGATTGAAAATGGATACCAGGTAGAAGTACCAGACCAGTGGTTACGTTTAGGTAATATGTGGGAAGTAAGAAAACCTAAGCATGCAACAGAAGTTAAATTCTGGGGTAAAGTAATCTGGGATGATGCAACTGGTGGATGGAAGCATGTAGATTATGAAGCAGTACGTGCTGTACCTTATGATATGCCAATTGTTGGTAATGATACTAAGGTGACTAATACATTAAGATTATGGAAAGCTGAACCTAGTGAAAACATTCCTATAAATAAAGATTTCCGTCAGTATGCTCAGGAGGTCAATGATATTTGTCAGACATTATATCCTGATGATTCTACACATGCGGGTAGAGTATTACGTTTAAAACAGCAGTATTTCTTTGTATGTGCTGGTTTAAATTCTATTATTCGTGCTCATTTAAGAGTATATCCTGATTTAACTAACTTCCATGAAAAGAATGTTATTCAGTTAAATGATACACATCCAGTATTAGTTATTCCTGAATTAATGCGTGTATTTATTGATGATTACAACATGGAATGGGATGATGCATGGAATATCGTATGTAAGACTTGTGCATATACAAACCATACAATCTTAGCTGAAGCATTAGAAAAATGGCCTGTTGATATGATGAGAGACTTATTGCCAAGAGTTTATCAGATCATCGAAGAAATCAATAGACGTTTCATTGGTTTCGTAAAACAGCAGACTGAAAATGATAACGAACTATTACAGAGAGTTATGATTATTAAAGATGGTCAGGTACATATGGCTAGACTTGCGATTGCTGGTTCATTTAGTGTCAATGGTGTAGCACAGCTTCACTCTGATATCTTAAAAGAAAGAGAAATGAAGGATTTCGATACTTTATATCCTAACAAGTTCAACAATAAAACGAATGGTGTCACTCATAGAAGATGGCTTGCATATTGTAACCCACAGCTAACTTCATTAATTAATGAATCAATCGGTGATAGCTGGATGCATAGACCAGATGATTTGGAAAAGTTAGCTCCTTATGTAACTGATTCAATTACTCAGAGTAAGTTCTATAATGTAAAACAGCAGAGAAAACAGATTCTTGCAGATTACATTAAGGAACATAATGGTATTGATGTAGATGTGAACTCTATCTTTGATATTCAGGTTAAGAGATTACATGCATACAAGAGACAGTTATTAAATGTCATGCATATTATCTATTTATATCAGAGAATGAAAGAAGATAGCAGCTTCAGAATTTATCCACATACTTATATCTTTGGTGCAAAAGCAGCTCCTTCTTACTATTTAGCTAAGAAGATCATTAAGTTAATCAACAGCGTAGCTGAAAAGGTAAACAATGACCCAGAAACTAATAAATACTTAAAGGTTGTATTTATTGAAAACTATGGTGTTACTATTGCTGAAAAGATTATTCCTGCTGCAGATGTATCTGAACAGATTTCTACTGCTGGTAAGGAAGCAAGTGGTACTTCTAACATGAAGTTCATGATGAATGGTGCATTAACACTTGGTACATTAGATGGTGCCAATGTAGAAATTGCGGAATTAGTTGGTGATGATAACGTAGTTATCTTTGGTATGAAGGATAATGAAGTCAATGACTTAAAGGCAAGTGGTTCTTATAGCTCTTGGAATGAATACAACAATAATCCAAATATCAAGAAGGTTATTGATTCATTAGTAGATGGTACTTGGAACTCTTCAAGAGAAGAATTCAAGATTATCTTTGATGAGTTAATGGCTAGAAATGATGAATACTTCTTATTAAAGGACTTTGAAAGCTATAGACTTGCACAGGAAAAGATCAATAACTTATATCAGGACCGTGCTAACTGGTCTAAGATCTGCTTAGCTAATATCGCAAAGAGTGGTCATTTCTCAAGTGATAGAACTATTGAAGACTATGTAAAGGATATCTGGCATTTAAATAGGGTAAAAATCTAATGAAAGATACATTCGTACTAGATGTAGATGGTGAAGAAGTAACTTGTGAAGTCATCTTAGGATTCACAGATGACGCAACAGGTAAAGAATATATCATCTATACAGATAACAGTTCAGATGAAGATGATCAGTTGAATATCTATGCTTCACAGGTAGATCCTGAAGATGCAGATAATATTCTTCCTATTGAAACAGAAGAAGAATATGCATTTGTACAGGAAGTATTAGATTCAATGATGTCTGAAGAAGAATAAAGGCTCAAAGGCTTAACGATTACGTTAAGTCTTTTTTTATGATATATGGCTTTCTTTTACAAATTTTGATAGTTTCTTTTCTTATCTTATTTTTATGATAGAATAAGGGGGAGAAGAGGGTGGGATGTAGACATGCAAAGAGAATCAATTCGTATGTATGCTTATGCGATTGACTTTGATTTAATCAAAGTTGATTTATCATTAAATTATTATAACGGAATTTCAAGTCAGTATTATTTAAAGAATTTAGATACAAGTGAAGTTAAGATACTTAAAGGCGAAGCGACTGAGAAAGAAAATGGATTCCAGTCGTATCTTTTGCATACAGACTTTTCTGTAGGTACAAGATATAAAGTGTTTGATAATTATGGCTTAGCTTGTTTTTTAGACTTTAGTCAGCTTTCTATGAGTAAAGAGTTTGATGATCATTTTTATTATGATGGTGATGATTTAGGCAGTCATTATACAAAAGAAAAAACGACATTCAAGGTCTGGTCACCTCTTTCTACGGAAGTTGTATTAAAAATTTGGAAAGATGAAGACCTTCATTATTATCCTTTAGAAAGAGGAGATAAGGGTGTCTATAGTACAACTATTAAGAAAGATCTAGATGGTTATGAATATGTTTATGTTATTGGAATGAATGAACAATCAATTGAAACAGCTGATCCATATGCTTATTCTTGTACAGCTAATATGCATAGTTCAGTAGTTATTGATTTAGATAAAGTTAGAAGAGTAGATTATCCTTTGACAGAACTAAAACATAATACAGATGCAGTTATTTATGAAGTAGGTGTCAGAGACTTCTCTGTTGATGAATATGGACAGATTACACATAAAGGCAAGTTCTTAGGATTCTGTGAAGAAGGTACAGTGACTAAGAATGGTTTTTCATCAGGTATGGACTATTTAGATATGCTTGGTGTCACACATGTACAGCTTTTACCAATCAATGATTATGCAACAGTAGATGAAGATCATCCAGATTTACTCTATAACTGGGGTTATGATCCAGCACAATATAATGTACCTGAAGGAAGTTATATTACTGATCCAAATGATGGCTATAAGAGAATATTAGAATGCCAGCGTATGGTACGCTGCATTCATAAGCATAATATGAGAGTTATTCTAGATGTAGTCTATAATCATATGCATGATGTGAATAACAATACATTAGAGAAGACAGTGCCTTATTATTTCTTTAGAAGAGATGAAAATGGGGAGTTATCTAATGGTTCATGGTGTGGTAATGATTTAAACACTACCGCAAAGATGTGCCGTAAATATATCTTAGATATGTGTAAGAGATGGCAGGTTCTTTATGGTGTAGATGGTTTTAGAATGGATCTCATGGGTATTATAGATATTGATACAGTGAATATGATTTATGAACAGGGTCATGCTTTAGATTCTTCTTTTATGTTATATGGTGAAGGTTGGAATATGGGTACTGCATTACCTGATTCAGAAAAGACAACAATTGAAAATAACCATAAAACACCTCATGTAGGTTTCTTTAATGATCATTTCAGAGATACAGTCAAGGGACCTAATCAGATGGAAGTCAAAGGCTATACATCAGGGGACACTTATAAGACAAATGAAGCCATTATTGCGATGTGTGACTACAATAAGTTCTTATCTATAGAACAGAGCATTAACTATACAGAATGTCATGATAATGCGACTGTATTTGATAAATTTATTATTTCCAATGGACATGAAGATGAATATTGTCGCCAAAAGAGATGTTTATTAACACTTGCGATGACAATTCTTGCACAAGGGGTTCCTTTTATTCATGCCGGACAGGAATTTTTAGGTACTAAGAATGGTAATCAGAATTCTTATAATGCGGGTGATGCAGTTAATAAACTAGACTGGGAACGTCATGACGAATATATGAATGTTGTACAGGCTGTAAAGTTCTTTATTGATCTAAGAAAACACAACAAGTGCTTTAGATATTATGATTATGAAGATATGCATCAACATGTATTTATCAACAATATCTACTATCGTATGGTAGAATATCATCTCACTCAGGATGAAGGAGATTATAAAGAATTTAAGATTTACTTTAATCCTTCATATGATGTCATTACTATTGGTATTGAAGACGATTTTAAGATATTATATAGTATGTCAAATGAAAGAATAGAAAATGGACAACTCAATATATTTGGCGTATCCATGGTTGTATGTGCAAGATAGGAGAATGTAATGAAATTAATTGTTGGATTAGGAAATCCTGGTAAAGAATATGATATGACAAGACATAATACAGGATTTTATTGTTTAGATGTATTAAGTGATGAAATGAATCAATCTATTGATAAAGAGAAATTTAAAGGCTTATATACTAAATTCAAGTATAAGGGTGAAGATGTTATTTTATTAAAACCTCAGACTTATATGAATAATTCTGGTGAATCTGTTGCGGCAGTGATGCAGTTCTTCAAGATTCCAGTAGAAGATCTATTAGTTATTTATGATGATATGGATATGCCTACTGGTAAACTACGTTTAAGAGAAAAAGGCAGTGCAGGTGGACATAATGGGATCAAGAGTATTATTGCTCATGTAGGTACTCAGAACTTCAAGCGTATTCGTGTAGGTATTTCTAAGAATAAGCTTTATAGTGTTGTAGACTGGGTACTAGGACACTACTCTAAAGAAGAAGAAAAGCTTATATCAGAAGGTGCTAAACGTGCAGCAGAAGCTGTATTATGTTATTTAGATGATGGTTTTAATAAAGCAATGAATAAATTTAACTAGGTGATTATTATGGAGAAAATACTGAATCTTTTAAAAGATAATCAGGCCCTAAGAACCTTAGATACAGACAAAGGAACTATTGTCACAAACTCAACTAGCGATGAGGCTTATCTCATTGCTGGTTCTTTTTGGCATCATCCAAGAAAAATCCTGATTATTAAAAATAACCAATATGAGGCATTTAACCTCTATAAAACATTAACTGAACTTGTGAATCAAGTTGTTTATTTTCCTGCAGATGAATCATTACGTGTCGAATCAGTGGCGTATTCTTATGAACTATTAGGAGAAAGAATTAATGCATTATATGCGATGACACAAGATAAACCAATGATTTGTGTTTGTCATATGCATTCAATGACACGTTATGTGACACCTGTAGAACTCTTTAAAAAGAGTATTATAAGTTTAAAGAAGGGTGATACAGTAGATCCTTTAGAATTAAAGAAGAAATTACAGTCTATTGGCTATAAGAATACCCAAAGAGTAGATTCTCCTTTCTATTATTCTAGAAGAGGTGAAGTACTAGATGTTTATACAATCCAGTATGAACATCCAGTACGTATTGAATTCTTTGATGATGAAATAGAAGAAATCTCTTTTTATGATAAAGACTCACAAAGAAGAACAGAAAGAAAAGAATCTATCGATATTCTTCCAGCTACAGATATGATGTATGAGGATGATGGTTTATCACAGGTAGAAGCCTCTATCATGGCTTTAAAAGAGAAGATGAAGATCAAAGATGAATTCAAGGATGAACTTGAAGAAACATATGCATTAGATATTGAATCACTCAAAACACATGACTATAGTCCACGTATTTATCAATACTTAAGTTTATTCCCTCAAACTGCCACAATTATAGATTATGCAAGTGATTATACTATTATTACTGCATCTCTTGCTTCTATTCTTGCTTCTTATAAGACTTATATGGAAGAGAACTACCTCTATTATCATGAACTAGAAGAAATAGGACAGATGATCAGAGGAATTAAGCTTATTAATAACCCTCAGGATATCTTAAAACATCCTGATGTTGATTTAGTACGCTTTAGAGAAAATGATAAACAAATCATGTTTATGACTCAGCCTGTAATGATTTCTATGGCTAATGAAAAAGTCTTTATTAGTCAATTAAAGGACTTACTTACATATAATCGTGTCATGATTGGTGTAGATGAAAAGCGTCAGATAGATATATTAATAAACCTATTTACTGATCATGCTATTCCATTTACTCTCACAAGTGCCACAAATAAGATTTATGACGGGGTTAATCTATTCTTAGGACATTTACCTTGTGGAATGAACTTTGTAGAAGAGAAGACTATATTACTCACAAGTCAGGAACTCTTTAAAGTACAAGAAACAAAGAAGAAATATATTAAATACAGAGATGCCACTAAAATCTCAGACTATAATGAATTAAAAGTAGGAGACTATGTTGTTCATGATACAAATGGTATTGGACAATATATGGGTATTGAAACATTAGTTGTAGATGGTGTACATAAGGATTATTTACATATTGCCTATAAAGGAAATGATATCCTTTATGTACCGGTAGAACAGTTCCAGTTAATTAGAAAATATTCATCAAGAGATGGTAAACCACCTCATATTCATGCTTTAGGTTCACCTAAATGGGCTAAAGAAAAAGCAAGAGTCAGACAGAAGGTAGATGGTTTAGCTGATGATCTGATTAACTTATATGCAGAAAGAATGAAACAGCCAGGTTTTGCGTTTGAGCCTGATGGAGATCTTCAATTAGAGTTTGAAAGTGAATTTGGTTATGAACTCACTCCAGACCAGGCACAGGCTGTAGAAGAAATCAAGAAGGACATGGAAACACCACGTCCTATGGATAGATTATTATGTGGTGATGTAGGCTTTGGTAAAACAGAAGTGGCTTTAAGAGCCTGCTTTAAAGCGGTTGTATCTAAGAAACAATGTGCTTTCCTATGTCCTACTACAATTCTTTCAGCACAACATTATCGTACAATGCAGAAGCGTTTTGAGAAGTTCCCTGTGAATATTGCGTTACTCAATCGTTTCACGACTACTAAAGAAAAGAAACAGATATTAGCTGATTTAAAGGAAGGTAATATTGATCTATTAGTCGGGACACATCGTATTTTATCCAAGGATGTAGAATTCAAGGATCTAGGATTACTCTGTATCGATGAAGAACAACGTTTTGGTGTAAGACAGAAAGAGAAGATCAAGAATCTAAGAAAAACAATAGATGTACTCACTTTAACTGCTACACCTATTCCTCGTACATTACAAATGTCCATCATGGGTATTAGAGGACTCTCACAAATAGAAACACCACCATTAAATAGACTCCCTGTACAGACATATGTCTCAGAAAAGAGCTGGGCTCTTATTAAACAGGTTATTGAAAGAGAATTATCACGTAATGGACAGGTTTTCTATTTACATAATAGAACAGAAAACATCTATGAAATAGCCTCTACATTGCAGACACTCTTACCTCATGCCCGCATTGGTGTAGGACATGGTCAGATGGATAAGAATGATCTAGAAGATGTCATGACTGACTTTGTAGAAAAGAAATACGATATTCTTGTATGTACAACTATTATTGAGACAGGTATTGATATACCTAATGCGAATACAATTATTATTGAGAATGCGGATAAGTTTGGTTTAGCACAGCTTTATCAGATCAAAGGTCGTGTAGGAAGAAGTGAACGTATCGCATATGCTTATCTTCTTTATACAAAAGATCGTGCGATGACAGAAGAAGCCCAAAAGAGATTAACAGCTATTAAGGAATTTACACAATTAGGTTCTGGTTATAAGATTGCGATGAGAGATTTATCTATTCGTGGCAGCGGTGATATTCTTGGTGGCGAACAGGCAGGATTTATTGATCAGGTTGGTTTTGATATGTATATGAAGATCTTACAGGATGCGATTGAAGAAAAACAGGGTAAGATTAAAGAAGATGAAACTGTACCATCACGTAATGTACCAGTAGATGGTTATATTCCTGAAGATTATGTAGAAAGTGATATGGAAAAGCTAGAACTTTATCAGCGTGTCTATAAAGCCAATGATTTAGAAACATTGAAACGTGTAGAACATGAATTGACAGATCTTTATGGTGTACTCCCATCACAGGTACGTAATATTGTAGTCAAGAGAAGATTTGATATCCTTTCACATGATCCACTTATTGATGATGTGAAAGATAGCAGCCAGGGACTAGAAATACGTTTCTCTAAAGTCTTCTTAGAAGATTTAGATGGACAGAAGTTCTTTGCGTATGTCAATCATATGTTTAAGAAGCCACAAATGAAATATACTGATGGAATGTTGACTATTGTGAGTGGTATGGAACCTTATTATGTTTCAGCATCTACTGAGTTCTTAGATTCAGTTTTAAAACAATATTATAAAACACATACTAGTGCTTAATAAAAAAATAATGTAGAATATGAAAAAAAGGGGGATAACATCAATGAAAATTATTGATTTATTAAATGAAGATAAAGTTACTTTATCTTTTGAAGTATTTCCACCTAAGACAAGCAGTAAATATGAAAATGTCTTAAAGGCTGCAGAAAAGATTGCATCTTTAAATCCAAGTTTCATGTCTGTGACTTATGGTGCAGGTGGAGGAACAAGTGCACATACTGTTGCACTTGCGAAAGATATTCATGAGAAATATGATGTTGAAGTCATGGCTCATTTGACATGTGTTTCTTCTACAAGAGAACATGTAGAGGCCATGGTTGAACAGTTTAAAGAAAATGGTATTGAAAACATCATGGCATTAAGAGGAGATATTCCTAAGGATGGTCAAGTGGGAGAAGACTATCAGTATGCCTGTCAGTTAATCAAGGAACTTAAAGAGAAAGGTGATTTCTGTATTGGGGCAGCATGTTATCCAGAAGGACATGTAGAATCACCTAGCATTAAGGAAGATATCCAGCATCTAAAAGAAAAAGTAGAAGCAGGTGCAGATTTCTTAACAACTCAGATGTTCTTTGACAACAATGTTTTCTATAACTTTTTATATAAAATTAAGGAAGCTGGTATTAATGTACCTGTAGTCGCTGGTATTATGCCTATTACTAATGCGAAACAGGTCAGTCGTGCTGTACAGATGTCAGGTACATCTATTATTCCTTATCATTTTAAGATGATGGTGGATGCATTTGGTGATAATCCTGAAATCATGAAGCAGGCTGGTATTATTTATGCATCTGAACAGATTATTGATTTAATTGCGAATGGTGTAAAACATATCCATGTTTATACAATGAATAAACCAGACATCGCCGAAGGCATCATGAACAATATTTCGGAGATTCTTAAATGATAGAAATTAATCGTAAAGAAGCTTTACGATACTTAGGATACCGTCTATCCATTGAAGGTGATCTCACAGAAATCAATAGTGCATTAGATCGCTGTATCGAAGTATTACAGAAAACAGCCGTACCACGTCATATTGTGAAAAGATTACCTCTTACAATAGAGAATCATACAATCACAATTGGTGATATGATGATACATAGTAAAAACTTAGAGAATAACTTAAAAGGCTGTCATGCAGTTTATCTCTTTGCGGCTACTATAGGTATAGAAGTCGATCGTTTAATTAAACGTACAGAACTTACTAAGATGAGTGATGCAGTGATCTATCAGGCAGCAGGAGCTGCTATGATAGAAGCTTATTGTGATGAAGTGAATGAAGCACTTAATCAGGAGGCATATAAGAATAATGAATTCTTAAAGCCACGCTTTTCGCCTGGTTATGGAGATCTTGCATTAGATCATCAGAAAGATTTTATGCGTATATTACAGATGGATAAGATTGGTATCAGTTTATTAGAAAGTCTCTTAATGGTCCCATCCAAATCAGTGACGGCGATCATTGGTATTACACATCACGCACAGCCTCGTCATACGAAGGATTGTGCCAATTGTCCTGCACAATGTGAATTCAGGAGGATAGATTAATGGGATTTAAAGAAAGACTGACAAAAGAATGGTTATTCTGGGATGGTGGTACTGGTTCAGTACTTCAAAGCTGGGGTTTACAGGCTGGTGAATTACCTGAAACATGGAATATCATTCATCCAGAAAAGATTATAGAATTAAATAAAGGTTATCTAGAAGCTGGATGTGATATCATCAACACTAATACATTTGGTGCCAATAGATTAAAATATCCAGAAAATCTAGAAGAAATAGTCATCAAAGCAGTAGAACATGCGAAAAAGGCAAGAGAACTTACAGGACGCACTGATGCCCTGATTGCGCTTGATTTAGGTCCTACAGGTAAGCTCTTAGAACCACTAGGAGATTTATCATTTGATGATGCAGTGGATATTTATGCTGAAGTTATTGAATATGGAACTAAAGCGGGGGCTGATGTCATCCTTATTGAAACAATGCAGGATAGCTATGAATTAAAAGCTGCAGTACTAGCTGCTAAGGAACATTCGCATTTACCAGTATGTGCAACTGTTGTATTTGATGAAAAAGGTAAGATGTTGACAGGTGGTACACCAGAATCAGTTGTTGCCTTACTCGAAGGGTTACATGTTGATGCATTGGGTATTAACTGTTCATTAGGTCCAACACAAATTAAACCTTTTGTAGAAAGAATGATTAAAGTTTCTTCTACACCTATTATTGTGACACCTAATGCTGGTTTACCTCAGACTGATGATGAAGGTCATACATATTATGATATGAATGCAGATGAATTCGCATCAGAGATGAAAGAGATTGCCTCATTGAATGTGCATGTACTTGGAGGATGTTGTGGGACTACACCAGAATATCTCTCAAAAACAATTGCATTAGTGAAAGACCTGCCTATTGAACCACCTGTAAAGAAGAATATCTCTGTTGTGACTTCTTTCTCGCAGGCTGTAGAAATAGGTCCTAAACCAGTTATTATTGGGGAACGTATTAACCCAACTGGTAAGAAGAAATTCAAGCAGGCCTTACGTGATGGAGATATTAACTATATCTTATCTGAAGGTTTAAAACAGGAAGATGCAGGGGCACATATTCTAGATGTCAATGTAGGTCTACCAGAAATTGATGAACCTAAGATGATGGTAGAAGTCATGAAAAAGTTGCAGTCTGTCATTGCATTGCCATTACAGATTGATACATCAGATCCAATTGCCTTAGAAGCAGCCTTAAGACACTATAACGGTAAGGCTATGATTAACTCAGTTAATGGTAAACAGGAATCCATGGATGCTGTTTTCCCATTAGTAAAGAAATATGGTGGTGTGGTTGTAGGACTTGCCTTAGATGAAGCAGGCATTCCAGATAATGCGGCAGATCGTATTCGTATTGCGAAGAAAATCTATAAAGAAGCAAGTAAATATGGTATTGAACCTAAGGACATCGTAATCGATGGACTCGCTATGACTATTTCATCAGATCCTACTTCTGCCATTGCGACATTAGAAACATTACGTATTATTAGAGATGAATTACATGGACATTCTATTTTAGGTGTCTCTAATATCTCTTTTGGTCTTCCACAAAGACCAATCATTAATGCGAACTTCTTTACTATGGCAATGCAGTCAGGACTTAGCTGTGCAATCATCAATCCTTCATCAGAAGCAATGATGAAATCATATCGTGCCTATCTCGCCTTAAGTGGACTCGATACGAACTTTACAGAATATATTAGCGCCTATGGTAATAGTGCACCAGTTCCTGTAAAGAGTGAAGCGGTTGATATGTCTTTATATGAAAGTATCAAGCGTGGTATGAGTGAAAATGCAGGTAAAGCCACTCAAAAACAGCTTGAAACTAAAGAAGGACTAGAAATTATTAATGAAGAATTAATTCCTGCCCTTGATGAAGTAGGGAAAGGCTTTGAAAAAGGCACTATCTTCCTACCTCAGTTATTAATGAGTGCTGAAGCAGCGAAAGCTGCATTTGCGGTCATTAAAGACTCTATGGCAGGTAAACCAAGAGAAATGAAAGGAAAAATCATCATTGCGACAGTTAAGGGTGATATTCATGATATTGGAAAGAATATCGTGAAGGTTATGTTAGAAAACTATGGCTATGATGTCATTGATCTTGGTAAAGATGTACCACCTGAACAAATTGTGGATACTGCAATAAAAGAAGATGTAAAATTAGTAGGACTCAGTGCTTTAATGACAACAACAGTAGTGAGTATGGAAGATACTATTAAATTGTTGAAGGAAAAGAAGCCTGATACATTTACAGTTGTAGGTGGAGCCGTTATGACTCAGGAATATGCAGATCGTATCGGTGCAGATTGTTATGCGAAAGACGCAATGGAAACAGTGCGTTTTGCGGATAAAGTATTTGGAGGAGAATAAGAATGAAAAAAATATTTACAGTATTAACTTCTATCGCTTTAACATTTGCGTTATCATTCTCAGCAGCTTTTGCGAATGATGATGCATTAATAAAATCACAAAATTATTTAAAGACTATTACTTTAGATAGTCCTGATGCAGTTATTGCGTATGAAGCTACAGGTATGGAAGCTGATTATAAGGCTGATGCTTTATTGAATAACTTCAAGGAAACAGATTATGTTACTGCTTCTTATGGTGATTTAGCTAAGTCTATTATCGCAATTTCTTTATTAGGTGAAAATCCAAAAGATTTCAATAAGACTAACTTAGTTGAAATCCTAGAAAATAGAGTACAGGAAGATGGTACTCTTACAAATGATGTAAATGGTGGATGTGGGGCTACTATTTGGACATTAATGGCTTTAGAAACAGTAAACTCACCTAAGGTAAAAGCTGTTGCAGATAAGTTATCTACTATGGCTATGGACAATGGTGCTTATTGGTATGAATATAAGGGACCAAATGCAGATCTAGATACAACTGGATGGGCTATGGAAGCATTAAGTGTTGCAGGACGTTCTACTTATGATGCAGCTATCTCAAAAGCATATACTTTTGTACAGTCTAAGTTAAATAGTGCAGATGGTTCTTATGATATTGGCTGGGGTGGAAATGCGGATACTCAGTCTTGCGTATTAGAAGGGTTATCTACTGCAGGTTATACATTAGATACAAATGCATATAACTATTTACTTTCTTATCAGAATGAAGATGGTACATTCAATGCATTAAATTATAGTACAAGTCAGTTAGAACCTAACGCTTATGCATCAGTAGAAGGTGCAAGAGCACTTGGTGTAATCAATAACGGAAGCTTTGTATTAAGAGCTAGAGAAGACTATACACAGACTACTACACCAGTAGTGACTGAACCTGAAACACCTACAACACCTACAGAACCTACAAAACCTAGTACAACTACACCAGCTGTAAAGCCAGAAACAACTACTACTGAACCAAAGAAGGAAACAGTAAAAGTAGTTAATACAGGTGATAACACAAATGTGATGGCATATGTAGTTGCAGCTATCGCAGCTGTGGGTGTAATCGTATTAGTAATCAAAAGTAAAAAGAAATAATGAAGAAATTCACAACTAAACAATTAGCGATTGCCTTTGTCGCAATCGCTTTTATCTTTATATTTGGCTTTACAGCTTATCGTGGTATAACTGGACAATTCCAGTCTCAGCCTACTATTAGTAATGAAGTAAAAAGTAGCATAAAGAAGAAAGATATTTCTAAAAAAGAAGAGACAAAACAAATAGAGTCACAAGAAAAATCGAAGAAGACTGATACAAAATTATCTGATTCTTCTAGTAAACAAGAGACTAAGAAGCAGGAAACAAAGAAAAAAGAGGCAAAATCCTCTTCTAGTAAACAAGAGGCTAAGAAGCAGGAAACAAAGAAAATAGAAACAAAATCTTCTTCTACTAAACAAGAGACAAAGAAGACAGAAACAAACAATTCTTCTAGTAAACAAGAAACCTCTGCTCCTCAACAAGTAGAACCACCTAAACAGGAAACACCTATAAAACAAACTGTTTCAGTACAGGTGATTGGAGTAAATAGCATAATGATGCAGGGGAATATAGAAGTGAATAGTTCTTCTACAGCTTATAGTGTATTAAGAGAACTTGCAAAACAGAATGGTAAGAGTATCTCTACAAAAGGGTTTGGTTCTACTGTTTATGTATCAGGTATAGATGGATTAAAAGAATTTGATCATGGGCCAAGTTCTGGATGGATGTATAAAGTGAATGGTACACCACCAAATATTGGGGCAGGAGCTTATAGGTTAAAAGCAGGAGATCAAGTCATTTGGTATTATGTCAACGCTGAACAATAAGACAAGAGAAATATGTTTGATAGGTATTCTCTCTGCAGTCAATATTGCCTCTAGAGTAGCCTTACAGGCACTTCCTAACTTTAAACCTGTTACATCTATCATTATTATATCTGTACTCTTATTTGGCTTATCATTTGGAATTAAACTCACAGTAGTAACAACTATTGCATCCAATATGATTCTAGGTATGGGAACATGGACAATTTTTCAGATTCTCTCATGGGTAGTCATCTGTTTATTCACTCAATGTATCAGTGATTTCTATAAGAAAATAAATAAAGAACCCCCATTACTTCTTATGGCTCTCTATGCCTTTTTAATGGGTTATGTCTTTGGATTTGTTGTTTCACTCGAACAATTAATTATTGGTGGTCCTGTCTGGTTTGGTATCTATTATGCCCAGGGGCTCTTATTTGATACATTCCATGCAGTAGGTAATTTTGTCTTTTATTTACTTTGTGCACCTATACTTATGCGTTTATTTAAACAGGAAATGTCTCAATATACAAAAGACTATTACAAGTGATTCAGTTGCGGATCACTTTTTTTGTTATGTAATAAACATATCATCAATATCTCAAAGATACATTTTACATATGATATATAAAGTCTATAATCACAAGTGGATGGAGGTTAAAACTATGACACCATTATTTCCACGTGTTCAAGAAGTAGAGAACATATTTCACAAAATACTCGCAAGTAAAGAAGCTTGTGCAAGACTAAGAGAAACATTCAATTCAAGTCTAGAAGACTTTCAGGGATCAGAAGAATTAAACAATGAGACCTTTTCAAAAGTCGTTCTAGATAGTTATTCAAATCAGGATATTAGTGCATTACTACTCGCTATATGTGGTAAATCTATGTTTGATTTATTACGTGATGCATATTTGATTCCTCAAACATTTCATGGTAAAGCAGGAGAAAATCCAGTGCTACTTACATCACCTTCTGGAGACCTGTTAGAAGGGAAGGATGTCTCACACCATACGATGAGACGATTTAAAACTATCCTTTCACAACATCAGCCTGTTCCCCGTTCCCTTGTTTATCTGGCTGATGGCTATGATATAGAACGTTATTATAAACATGACGGTTCAGTAGACCAGAGAAAGACAGATGCAGTCAGAGGCATCTTACTTCTTTATGCACTTCCTGATACTAAGAAGCTTCATCTTACACCTGCGCAGGTTTATGCAATCATCTGGGATACATTCTTCAGTATTCAAAAAGAAGCACCTCTTGCTCGTGTCTATTATGGACAGGAAACAGGAGAGAAGAATGATAAAGACTATGATGAAATTGCGATATTGCTTCCTACACATTTGTTTAGAAGACAGATGGTTGAACATATGGAAATCATTGATGGATTAGTTCTATCTTGTAGAGAAAAAATGATGGCTGAAGCCGGTAATGATAGTTTGGAGTTGTAATTATGCCTAGAATCGGATTACGTATTATTAAAACAAGTATTGCCGTCTTCATCATCATGGTATTATTCACTCTCTTTGGTGTACAGAGATCACCTTTCTATGTCCTTATAACCACAATTATCTGTATTCAGCCAGATAAAGAGAATGAAAAGAACCAGGCACTTGTAAGAGCCCTCGGCACACTTATAGGGGCAATTACAGGCGCTATTGTCATGTTTTTACAGCCTTTCATCCATATTGATCTCGCATGGGATTTACTTAATGCATTATTTATTATGTTGACTATTTATTTAACAGTCTTATTTAAAGTACAGCATATGGCATTTATGGCCTGTGTGGCTTATTTAAGTGTTGCAGTGATTCCCCATGCTGGTATTTCACCTTACGCATTTTTATTCTATCGTGTCTTAGATACATGTATTGGTGTTGGTGTAGGTTATCTTGTTTGTACATTACATCTACCAGTTAAAAGAAGAAATGATGTTCTCTTTGTAGCTGAACTTGATGATATGGAACAAACAGCACACCAGCAGTTAAATGACTTCAATAAGACTCAATTGAATAAAATAGTAGATGATGGTGCTTTATTTACAATTATCACAAAAAGAACACCTGCATCCATGCAGGCAGAAATTGAACATCTTAAATTGCATCTCCCAGTGATCGCATTAGATGGCGCAATTTTGTATGACGTACCAAAAAATGAATTACTTTGTACCTACCCATTATCACAAACATTAGGTACAAAGATCACTCAATTATTAGATGATAAACATCTTAATTACTTTTATCACGTTCTCAAAGACGATGTATTATTGACATATTATAATAGTTTCGACCAGTCCGAACAAATGGACTATTATGATATGATGCGTCAATCCCCTTATCGTAATTACATCTTTGGTATGCCTACACACTCATATCAACCTCTTTATATAAGTATTCTTAATACAAAAGAGATTATCTATGATATTATAGATGACTTGATAGATTTAGGATTACATAAACAATTGCGTTATTTTGTAGAAGAAGATTATTTTGAAGGCATGTGCTTACTTAAGATTCTTTCTTGTGAAGCCACTCCAGAAAATATGCTGGAAAGATTAAAAGAAAAGTTAGATATTAAAGAAAGTATTGTATATGGTTCATCTGATGCTATATGTGACGTTATTGTACCTGATAATGATTTCAATAGTATCGTAAAAAGTATTCATAATGAATACGAAGGAATTCAAATGAAAAGAAGACAGCCACAATAAGCTGCCTTCTTTTCGTTATGGGGGAGTCTCAATGTATATTCAATTCATGATCAATATCATGGATTTTTTTATTTGTATACTTATTTGCAACTCCCATGATTAAAGTACTTAATAATACTGCAATAATAGTTAGAATAATATAGATCATAAGAATCACCTCTTTCATGACTATAATATACATGTAAGTTGTGTAATTCATATGTATTATCTATGTACTTATTATGTTTTTTTACAATCCTTCTAACATATCATCAAATGTGATACCTAAAGAAAAACCAAAATGGAAATAATCATCCAAAGCATCCTGTAACTTAATAGGACTATAACCATTTCTTAAATCTAGAATATCCTGATTGACTTTAAAGAGTAAATCAACAGAACTGCTCTTTTCAGGCATTTCTTCATGACTCTTGATTTCATCAATCTGTAAGTCATACGCAATACTCATTAATAAGCGCATACCTTCAATATAAGTGTCTAAAAGAGCGTTTTGATCAACCTGAGTATCTTTATCCCAGAATGTATAAACATGTCCTAGTTCTCCTGTATTATACACACATTGCATAAATGCAAGAAGTTTATGGTCAATCTTCTTAATATCTAGAATATGACCTTTAGGAATATCTAATTCTCTGTTTAATACTAACTGATATAATTTTGATAATTCATTCATTTAAATCACCTCTTATATACTATTATAGTCAATTAAAAAAGAGAATCACGTAGATTCTCTAAATAATCCCTAAACCTTCTATTAAAATCTTAACACCTATGAGAATAAGAATAATACCACCAGTGATCTGTGCTTTCTGTTGATATTTATTTCCAAATATATGACCTATATATACACCAGCTGATGCAATAATAAATGTCGTTAAACCAATAATAGAAATAGCCATGAAGATATTGATAGATTCAAAAGAGAACGTAACACCTACCGCAAGTGCATCAATAGCAGTCGCAATAGCAAGCATCAACATTGTCTTCCACGAGAAGTCATCATTCTGTTTCTCTTCTTCAAAAGATTCTTTAATCATATTGATTCCAATAAATGCGAGTAATATAAATGCAATCCAGTGGTCAATAGAATCCACTAAACCACTCAATGTGGAACCTAGACAATAACCAACAAATGGCATCAATGCCTGGAATCCACCAAACCATACACCACATAACAATATATTATTAATAGATAACTTCTTTACAGATAATCCTTTACATACAGACACCGCAAAAGCATCCATGGATAACCCAATACCAATAAGTAATATTTCTATACTAGACATCTTTATACCTCAACAGGAATATAATCTTCCTTTACAACCTCATAATGCATATTGGATGCAGTCAGTTCATTGAGTTCATCTAAGAATGATGTATCTCTTAAATAAACATCATAATGAACTTTTTCATCATACTCAGTATTCATTAATAATAGATTCTTAGATTGTATTAAATAAGATACCTTACGGCTGAAGTGATAGTCAACACTAATACGATATAGTTTAACAAGTTCTTTATCGACTATTTCTGCTTCTTTTAATGCATCTGCAACACTATTAGTATAAGCACGAGTTAATCCTCCAGCCCCTAGTTTAATGCCACCAAAATAACGTGTTACAATCGCAATTACATTATCTATTTTTTGTCTCTGTAATACATTCAACATAGGAAGTCCTGCAGTACCTGATGGTTCTCCATCATCATCTGCTTTTTCTAAAGGACCTACTCGATAAGCAACACAGTTATGTGTTGCATCATCTTTAGAATAGAGTTCTATTAAGTCTTTTATTTCTTTTTCATCATTACATGGAATAAGAGTTGTAATGAACTCTGATTTCTTAATAATGATTGTATTTGTCGTTGTTTCTTTGATTGATCTCATAGTTTCACCCGTTCGTATTATAGCGTAAAAGTTGTAAAATAAAAAGAAATAAACTATAATGTACATAGTGAATTATCACTGATGGGGTATTAAAAATGAGTAAAATAGCGATTATTGCAGACAGTGGCTGTCAGATTGATATTAATGGAGAGCATGAAGGTATTTATATTGCACCATTATGTATTGGTCATGGTAGTCAGACATATTTAGATCAATTAGAAATCACAAGTCTTGATGTATTTAATCAGATGAAGGAAACAGATGATATGTATACAACATCTCAACCTTCGACTGGTTCATTAATGAAGGCGATGGAAGATGCAAAAAGAGATGGTTATGATGAGTTAATTGGGATTCCTATCGCAACTGGTTTATCATCTACATTAAATGGTATGCAGGTTGCAGCTGATACAGTAGAAATGCCTATTACTTTAATCGATTCTCAAGGAACAGCACATGTTCAAAAGAAGCTTGTTGAAGCAGCACGAAAACTAGTAGAAAAGGGTCAGTCTGTTTCTGAAATTAAAGAAAAGCTTGAAGATATGGTTAAGCATTCAGGTACAATTATTTTTACACCAAACTTGAATCACCTTAAAAAGGGTGGGCGTATTACGCCTGCAGTCGCAATGCTTGGCAATATGTTGAAGCTTGTTCCAGTTATGGAATTGAATAGTGAATTAGGTGGTAAGATTGATACTTTAGGCAAAGTAAGAACAACACGTAAGGCATGTAAGATGCTTGCTGATCGTGTTGTTGAAAGAGGCGCAAATGCGAAAGATTATACATTTGCGATTGAAGATGTTCTTGCACCTGAAGAAGCTCAGCGTGTAAGAGACTATCTTGAAGAACAATTAGGTCCATGTCAAGTTACCATGAGAGAGTTACCAAGTGTTGTAGGTGCTCATATGGGAATTGGTGGTGTAGGAATCCAATTCATCAAAAATCTCGCAGAGTAGGAAGCAGATGATGAATCTGCTTTTTTTCATATAGAAAGGAGGTATATATATATGCAAAGAGAATTTGAAATGGTTGTACAGACAAGTGCAGCTACACAAAGCTTGCGTTATTTATTGAAAAGTGGTGATATGACGTGTATCACCAAAGGAGAAATTACTAAAAGATTAGAAGCAGCAGTTCTTTTACAGGAATTAAGCTTTCAAGCTGTTATGACAAGTGGTGATGTCGTAGAGGATATGTTGGAGAATAATTATGAGGATTATGATGAAGCATTAAGAGACTCTCTTAAGACTCATGGTATTACATTTAAAGACTATACTTTTGCGGTTACTTATAAATATGATGAAGAAGCTGTCTTTAAGCCTTTCTTCTCTAGACAATATGGTGCAGACTTAGGTTTTTCACTCCCATTAGTAGATGATATGAAATATGCGAATATGTGTGTATGTCTTGCATTAATAAAACTATCAAGAGAATATGTACGTACGAGTGTGGGTATTACCCATGATTATACTGATGTAAAACCTAGTATTCATTTAACTTTTAAGCCAGGTATATTCTTACCTAAGCTTATTACAGAAAAACCCTATACAGAACTTACATTCAATGCAGTCTATGCAGCTATATACAAGTTGCGTGCTGCGATACGTTTTTTCTCATATGATCATACAGAAGAAGCATATAAGAAGTGGATTGATGTCATAGAAGAAATGAGTACTCGACCATATGATGGTATATTAGATGATCTAGATGAACTAGATTATGTACCATCAGAAAAAGAAGAACTTTATGTATATGAAGATAAGGTCAATGGTGGAGGTACAGTACAATGTTTAAATAACTCATTTTATGCATTGATACTCTGGGCTGCCATATTGACTAAAGTCATGAATGAACAGTTTTTATATGAAACAAACTACCCAGATATGAACTTATGGGATTATTAATAAAAAGAAAATTATCAAAACACCTATAATAAGGTGTTATCGCCATTAATATTAACGCATAAATTCTTTCTCTTCGCTATAATAGTGTTAGAAAAAAGAGGAGGGAAAGAATATGTTAGAAAGTTATAAAGAAATTACATCAATCTCATTAAATAAATTAAAGGACTATTTAGATGTCATTGATGTATATCATGATTCATTTATTGATACTTGCAGAAGTCAGAAGAAAATAGAAGGTTATATTAAGGCACACCAAAAGAAATACTTAGGTCTATCCTTAAAGAAACTCTATGAAATAGATGATATGCAATGTTTAGAAAATCATCTCGTAATGATTGAATACTTATTTGGAGAACATCCTCGTATTCAATCATTGAATAAGAATTTATGTAACTATATGCTCCATAATGGATCACCATTAGATGTATACCGTATTGTGAGACATTTGATGCCTTTCTCATATCTTGCACTTATCTCTTTATTAGTAGATAAAGAAGTGATTACTTATGCACAGGCTGCTTACTTTTCTTTAGTAGAAGAAGATATAGAAGGGGCTTATGAATACTTGGAGAATTGTGAAGTGGAACCAGATGAATCACTTCTAAATCTTTATGCATCTTATGACTTAATTGGTTATTTCCAGCTTGTGGATCATTATAGTAAAAAGGTATCTTACCAGGTATCAGGAGGCATAAGATGGGAGAAAAAATGTGGGCTGTCTTCTCATTATTGATGAATTCAGAGGAATGCATCAGTGCAGAAGATATACAGCGTCAATTAGAAGAAAAAGGTTATGATATTGGTTTAAAAGCTGTATATGCAGTGATTAAACAGATCAATGTATTTACATCTTTAATGTTTGGAAAAGAAATAATCAAAGCAGTGAGACGTTTTGGTTATATGATTGAAACAGGTTATTTTGATGAAGCACAGATACAATTACTTATTGATATGGTGAATTATCGTCAAGATCTCACAAATAATGATAAAAGAGAAATAGTTAATAAGCTTTTAAAACTTTCACCTGCTAAACAGAAGGATTATCTCATTGTACCAGAATTAGAAGATGATGATGAAGGTGTTTATTCTCTAAGTAAAAATCTAAAGATTATTACTTCTGCAATACGTAATAAGAAGGATATACGTTTCCAGTATGTAGACTATACTATTAGGGATGGACATCCTGTAGAAACATATTCTACTAAGGGTAATGCAGGTATTAATCATGAATATTATAATGTGAGTCCTTATAATACAGTGATTGTGGATGGTCATTACTATTTACGTGCTTATTATAATAAGCATAAGGATTCATTGACTACATTCCGTATTGATCGTATTAGAAAGCTAGATAAGAGCCGTACATATTATTTTGATTTTGATGATGAGGAAAAAATGAGTGAATCATTGAAACAATCACTTGCGAAGTCAATGAATAGTTTCTTTGATGGTGATGAAATTACACTGCATATTCAGTTTGATGGCGTACTTATTAGAGAAGTTGTATCACGTTTAGGAAAAGATATTACTATTAATAAGACTATTGCGCCAATAGAGAATGATCATCAATGGTATGAAACACGTGTTGAAGGAATTATCTTTAATACAGGTTTAATGAACTGGATTAGACAGTTTGGTCCAATGATTATTGTGGTAGGTCCAGAGAAGCTTAAAGGAGCTATTACAGATGGATTAGAAGAGAACTTAAGCTACTATAAAAAATAGGTGATAACTATGTATATATTACAATTAAGTCAAGGTGAGTTAAGTACTAATGTTGGCTTATTTTTCTCAATAGAGGAAGGTAGAAAGCTTATATCTCAATTAGCTGGATATCAGTATGAAGACATTGAAGGGTTTGAGTATGAGTACTTTGATTCTACTACTGTACCTGATTATGTAGAACTAGGATATAATGGTCATATTGTACCTTTTACTACATATATGTTTACAGGTGATGTAAGAGTAGATATTTATTGGAATGAGATAGTGGACTTATCTATACCAGGAGATGGAATGATTGAAGGATCTACAAGAGTGGATGCTTATTCTATTCCTAATAATGAACTTAAGGATTATATAGAGAAAAGAGAACATAACTATAGATGTGTTAAACAATACTTAGAATCTAAAGGATATGAGGTAGAGAGAGCTTATTTTGGTTCTGAAGATGGCGAAGCCATCTTATATAGAAGTTCAGATGAGTGGCATTTCTTGACACATATGGATCCTGGATTTGTGGAATCTGAAGACATAATAAAAGACTTAGACATTTTGATATGATGACCTCCCAGTAGACAGTGCAAATAATTAAAAGCACTGTTTGCTGAGGAGGTTTTCTTATGGGAAGAAAAAGTAAGTTTTCAAAAGAACAAAAAATTGAAATATGTAGAAGATACTTAGATGGCAGTGAATCAGTTACTAGTCTAGCTGAAGAAATAAATGTATGTATAACTACAGTTCAAAGGTGGATTAGAATCTTTCAAGCATATGGCGATTCTGCATTTGATGAGAAGACTGCAAATGAATCATATACCAAAGAGTTTAAAAGGAAGGTTGTAGAATCATATCTAGCTGGGGAAGGTTCACTAAGAGATATCGCAGTAAAGTATAAAATTCCTGCATGTGGGACAGTACTTGTATGGGTAAAGTTATATAATGATCATATAGAGTTAAAGGATTATATTCCTGGAGGTAAAGAAATCTATATGGCAAAGTGCAGAAAAGTTACAAAAGAAGAAAGAATAGAGATAGTAAAGTACTGCATGGAACACAATCTTGATTATTCAGGAACGTGCAAAGTATTTGATGTCACATATTCAAACGTATTTAACTGGGTCAGAAAGTACAGAGAAAAAGGTGAAGACGGATTATCAGACAGACGTGGACGCCGTAAAAAGGATGAGGATCTAGATGAGCTTGGCCTTCTAAAGAAACAGCTGAGAGAAAAGGAACGTGAGCTTGAGAGAGCTCATCTGGAGATAAGACTGTTAAAAAAAGTGGAGGAGATAGAAAGGAGAGGATATGCAGAACAAGCAGATTCGAGAATGAATATCAGGCAATCAAGGAAATCAAGGAAGAAAACAAAGAGGTAAGCCTATCAGTCATGTTTGAGATATTAGATGTAAAGAGGGCAAACTATTATAAATGGCTTAAGCATAACAAAAGTGAAAGAGATCTTAAAAATGAGGAACTAGCGGACCTTGTAAGAAAGTATGATGAGAAGTTCAATCATACGCTTGGCTACAGAATGATGACAGATAGAATAAACAGAGATGAAAACAAGAACTACAATGACAAGCAGGTCTACAAGGTGATGAAAATACTTGGCATCAAGTCAATCATAAGACCAAAAAGAAGAAGCTGTACAGTCAGAAAAAGCAACAATACAGCCAAGAATAATCTCAAAAGAGAATTCAATGCATCAAGACCTAATGAAAAATGGGTAACAGATGTCACTGAGTTCAAATATGGAAAGCATAATGAAAATAAACTATATCTAAGCCTGATACTAGATCTTTATGACAGATATCCAGTAGGATATGTAATTAGTGAGCATAACGATAATAGACTTGTCTTTGATACATTCAGATCAGCTATAGACGCTAATCCAGGAGCACATCCGTTATTTCATAGTGATGGAGGTTTCCAGTATACGAGTCCTGTCTTTGTGCGTATGCTTAAGGATAATGGCATGGAACAGAGCATGTCCAGAGTTCACTGCTGCATTGATAATGGACCAATGGAAGGATTCTGGGGAATACTTAAATGTGAGATATATCATTATGGAAAAAAATATGAAACAAGAGAGGAGTTAGAAGCGGCAATAAAAGAATGGATAAGATATTACAGTCATGAAAGATATCAACGAAGATTTGGTGTGAGAACACCTTATGAAGTAAGAAGTGAAGCATTATGCAATGAGAATCCAGTTCAGTATCCAATACCTGAGAACAAGGCGATACAGAAATATAAGGCGACACATTATGCATAAAAAAATTGCCTGCCACTACGTGGCAGGCAAGGGTACATGTTTTTAATTATTTCACCTGTCTACTTGACAGGGGCGGTTCATTTAGGTGTCTAGGTCTTTTTGCATTAAAAAAGTTGTTGTGAGCATTACACTCACAACGGCTTTTAAATTAGTCCTAAATGTTTAAATGCACTATAAAGTCCATCATCATTGACATCAGTCGTAATATAATCTGCTGCTTCTTTTATTTCAGGACCACCATTACCCATAGCGACATTATAAGCACAACATGCAAACATTGATAGATCAATCTTTGCATCACCAAAAGAAATAGTATCCTTAAAATCTGCTCCAAGATGTTCCATCAATACTTCAATCGCATGTCTCTTAGTAATACCAGTCGGTCCTAAATCACCATATAAGGCTACTTCACCCTTACCACCCCATGTATTCGCTACAAGAGTAGGGAACTCTACCTTAGAATCTAAATGATCCTGATAAGAGCTTAAGATAAAGCTGATCTTATTCACATCGTCTCTATATAAATCTTCGCCCTGTAAATGAATAAATCCATCCATGAAAGTTTTAGAAGATTCCTTTGCTTTCTCTAGGTCTGCTCCTTTACCCTGAGCATATTTAACCATTGTTTCAGGACCCTGTTCTAACATATAGTCATTGCAGTACATACCGCTATTGGCTTCTAAATAGAAACCTAAATGTCTCTCATTACACCAATCTACAATATGTTTTACATCTTCCTTTGATAATCCTTGATGCATTACAACTTCATCATGGTCTTCTACATAAGCACCATTACCACCAATCATACCATCTAAATCACATAAATTACGCTGTAGTATTTCAGCTTTAGAACATCCAGTACAAATATATACTTTATGTCCATTTGCGCGTGCCATGTCCACAGCCTTAGCTGCTGAAGCAGGTAGCTTTGCATCATAATCAATTAATGTGCCATCTACATCTAGAAATATTATTTTACCCATATCTGTCTCCTTTATATATTTCTTATTATACATAAACAATAACCTAAACAGTATCAATCCATCATTTTTTGAAACAATAAACACCTTTACTTAATTTAGTAAGTATATCTTTCTCCACTAATTCATGAAGTACTCTCTGTAATTGTCTTCTACTACAGTGAAGTATTTCTGATGTTTTTTCTATTCTTCTTAATATATGATCATCACACTGATATTTCATATATGCGATAACTTTCTCTTCTAGACTCATACAGTTTTGTTCATGCTGTGCAGATTGAATAATATCTACGCAGGAATGAATAACTGAATGAAGAAACAACACATCTTCATTCAACTCTTTCTCATATCTTAATGTATCAATACTTAATACCACTACATTCTCTAAAGCCTCTACAAATAAGTGAGGCTTCTTTTTTGTGACAAACTCAATATCTCCAAGAATAGGTATTTCTTTCTTTACACCTGTTACAAACTGTCTACCATCTGCTTGAATTGAATAAACATTTACGCTTCCTTTCACTAAAAAATAAATAGAATGAAAATGAAAAGAAGGCTGAATCATTAACTCTCCTTTCTCAAACTCAAACATCTGAAGACTTACATTATCTAAATGAACATAAGAAGATATAGAATCACTATATTTCTCTATTAACAGTTTATCTTTTATTTCTTTCATATCTTTATTGTGACATATGACACAATAAATCACAAACAAAACTGATAAGATAGGGCAGGAGGTTAATACAATGAATGAATTATTTGAAACAATGCCTGTCAAGAAAGCTTACTTTAAGATTGCTTTACCAGTAGTTCTTTCTATGATGGTCACTTTAGTCTATAACTTAGTCGATACTTTCTTTGTATCACAAACACAAAATACAAATCTTGTTGCAGGTGTCTCATTATGTGCACCTCTATTTACATTAATGATTGCTTTAGGAGATATATTTGGACTAGGAGGCAGTTCAGTAATCTCTCGTTTATTTGGAAATAAAGAAACTGAAGAAGCAAAAAGAGTCAGTGCTGTATGCTTCTATTATGCTATTGGGGTCTCTCTTCTTACCTCTTTAATTATGATTCTATTTAAGAATCCTATTCTTTCATTACTTGGAACAGAAGCATCTACAAAACCTTATGTTTTACAATATTATCATGTGATTTCAATTGGTGGTGTCTTTATTATTCTATCGATGATTCCTACAAATCTAATCAGATGTGCAGGACATGCCCAGGATGCTATGATAGGTACAATTCTTGGTTGTGTCATTAATATCATTCTTGATCCTATTTTCTTGTTTGTATTTCATATGGAAGCCACAGGTGTCGCAATTGCGACTGTATTCTCTAACTTTGTCACAGATGCATATTTGGTTTATGTGATTAAACGTAAATGTCCAGAACTCAGCGTTTCTTTAAAGGATGCTCATTGCGATACACGTCATATAAAAGGTCTCATCTTTATTGGTATCCCGGCTTCTCTTACAAATATCATGCAGTCTTTTGCAGTCACTCTTACTAATCAATATTTACGTCCCTATGGATCAAATGCAATTGCCAGCATGGGAATCGCATTAAAAGTCAATATGATTATTATGATGGTTCTTGTTGGTTTTGCTTTTGGTGCACAACCACTCATTGGATATTGTATCGGAGCACGCAATAAAAAGAGACTTAAAGAAGTCTTACGCTTTGATGCTTTAGTCATTATATCCTTTGCTTGCGTTATGACACTTATATTATGTCTTTTTACACCTTCTATCATGTCATGTTTCATGAAGAATCAAACAATTGTTTCACAGGGAAGTACAATGTTGAGATGCTTATCTATCTCTACACCTTTTGTAGGGGTTGTATTAATACTTACAACACTCTTTCAATCAGCAGGTTATGCGACAGGCGCAATGATCATCTCTTTATCAAGACAGGGTGTGATATTCTTTGTTGTAATGATTGTCCTTACGGCATTATTAGGCTATATGGGCATTCTTCTTGCACAATGTATCAGTGATATCATTACACTTATTATAGGTTTATTACTCGTCAAAAAAATGAGGCTCGACTAATCGAGTCCAATGGCATCAACTTAAGGATTTAAACATCCAAAAAGTTGATGCTTTTTTTAGTTTCATAGAAAAATGTGGAGATTAATTTGTGTTTGGATTTCTACCTCAAAAAAAAGCGCATAGATCCCCATAAAAAATCAGCCCATTTTTAAAATTGTATGTTAGAATATATATGTATATTCTTAACTACGGGGCAACGGTCATGAGAGCAGACTGGTAACGTCTGTACTTTGGATTGTTCCTTCCATCAAGTCTGAAGCGATATGATGGCGGACTTTTCATGATTCTACCCCAGCGTTGGAAGTGCCTGTTTGGACGGACAGGCACTTTTATTTTGTTTAGATGCTTCGTGATATTATCTATCTTTTCTTTAATTCTTTCCTTCAATCCAAACATAAAGCAGTACAGAAAATTCGTGTCATGAATAATAGCTTGCAGCTGCGTTATGTTCGTTACATATTCTTTAGTATCTGGTGTATGTCTATTCTCTAATTCCTGATTCATTTCCTTTCTTATAACACCAGCTATATTATGAAACAGAACCTTAGCATATATATCATTTCTTGCAACATCTCCATCACTGCTTATATGTCTCTCAACTTCCTGTGTTGTCTTCATTGTCTTATACGAAACCTCTATATCCCATCTTCTTGAGTAGATTTCCATGATTTCAGCAGTTGTGAAGCTTTCGCTACTAAGATTAGTAAAATATATCAGGTTTTCACAGTGCTCCTTATTCTTATTATCAGTATATCGATACTCTCTTTTAATGACTCTGATCCTAAGGGTTGGATTTTCTTTTCTCAGTTTCTTGGCTTCTGGAGAAAATCGAAATCTTTTAAGCCATTTTTCATCAATTTCAACTTCAATCCATTCATCATCTGATTCCATGCTCGCAACCTGCTTCTTATAGAAGTTTGATTTCCCTCTGATGACATAACTGTATCTTAGGTCTTCCAGGTGAGATATGATTTCAGCAGATCCATAATTTCTGTCAGCCAGATAGATGACTTTTTGATTTTCCAGCACCTCCCTTGTCCTGTAGAGATGTTCAAAGGCTAGAGGCGTCTCAGAATAGGGAGCCTGCTTCAATGAAAAATCTATAAACAGTCCGTTAGTAACATCATATAGTCCTCCTGCCTTTGACTGCACCTTCTTCACATCAAACATATCACGAACATGACTTCCAAGTGCGAACTGAAATTCGTTGATATTAAGCATATTATAAGGAATCTCAATATAGGTACCATCCTCTGCAATAAGAAGATGATCTCGGTATTTTTTAGGAAGTGAAGTTGAATAATAAATAGATGCGAACTGATTAATAAGATATGTGAAGACATTAGGGTTGAGTTTTCTTATGGCTTTATTCAGTGCCTGCTTACTGATTCTCTTTTCGAATCTATCTATTGAAGAATAAAAATGTGTAAGTTCGGCATTAGTGGTAGTTCTGTTTCTGAAAATAAAATAGTAAATAATAGAATAGAAGTTCATGTTTCTATTGCGAGTGAAATCGCACTTTTTCTTTCTACAGAGATCATTGACCTTGGCAGAATGTATTAGGGTGTTGAAGTCAAAGAAAAGTTCTGATAGTTCAGAAGACTTAACTACATCATTCATCATCATAAACGAGACGAGGCTTCTTTTTAGCGAAAGCAGCCTTTAAATAAGGGACAGCTTCCTCATCAACCTGTCCAAAGTTGATAAGGACACGGTGTTTAGGGACACCGGATTCGTCACGATATGACTCAACAAGTGAGCAGAAGTAGGTATTTTTCTTACCTTTATTATTTTTTACAGCTCTAACAAACATATAATCGCCTTCTTTCTTAACTACATTATACTATGTATATGGCATTATATAAATATATTCAATCTTTTATTCTTAACTACAATGTCATAAATATACACTTATAATAGGAAAAAAGCAATAAAAAAGAGCCAACTTCTTAAGTTGACTCCATTGGGCTCGAATAATCGAGTCTCATTTTTATTTAGTCTTCATAGCTTAAGGCTTCAGGACCTTGTTCACCAGTAGAGATTCTTACGACATTTTCTACATTATAGATAAAGATCTTACCATCACCCATATGACCAGTGTATAGAACACTTCTTGCTGCATCTACAACTGTCTGTACAGGAATACTAGACACAACAATCTCAGCCTTTACCTTAGGCAATAACTGGATGTCAACCTTAGCGCCTCTATAATAAGCAGTCTGTCCTTTTTGAACACCACAGCCTGATACTCTTGTCACTGTCATACCAGCAACGCCAATATCGTTCATAGCAACTTTTAAAGCATCCATCTTTTCTGCTTTCGCAATAATAACAATCTTACTGATCTTACCTTCCCCATTGACTGCAACAGTAGGAACAGCTTCTGTAATACTTAATTCAGGAGCAGAAACAGTTGCAGCAGTAGCACCAGTATAAGTTTCTGTTTCTAATGCGAAACCTGCATAAGCACTTTCTAAACCATGTTCAAGCTTATCAAGACCAGTAATTTCTTCTTCTTCAGTAACTCTAAGACCAACAGTATGCTTAATAACTACGAATGTAATAGTCATTAATACAGCAGTCCAAACACCAATACATAATAAGCCAAGTAACTGAGTACCTAATAACTTAAAGCCTCCTCCATAGAATAGACCTTGAGCCTTAGGCATTGTATCAGTACCGCAGGCAAATAATCCAACACAGATAGTACCAAGTAAACCATTACCAAAATGAACAGCGACAGCACCAACTGGATCATCGATATGTAATTTATAATCTAATAACCAAGTAAAGAAACAAACAGTAAATCCAGATAAAATACCAATAATACAAGCACCCATTACATTGACTGCATCACATCCAGCAGTAATTGCAACTAAACCTGCAAGTGAACCGTTTAAGCTCATAGCTACATCAGGTTTACCATATTTTAACCAAGTAAAGATCATTACAGTACATGTTGCAAGTGCTGGTGCAACAGTAGTAGTTGCGAAGATTGTTGCTAACTGAGTACCATTCTTAGCAGCCGCACCGTTAAATCCATACCAGCCAAACCAAAGAATAAATACACCTAAAGCACCAATAGTTAAACTATGACCAGGAATACCATTTGGTGTTCCATCTTTATTAAACTTACCAATACGAGGACCAAGAATTTTAGCCCCAATTAAAGCAGTTAAACCACCAACGAAGTGAATAACTGCACTACCAGCAAAATCATGGAATCCCATTGCTGTTAACTATCCATCAGGTCCCCAAACCCAATGGGCTTCAATAGGATAAACAATTAAAGAAATAACGAATGAATAAATACAATAACTTAAGAACTTAGTTCTTTCTGCCATTGCTCCAGATACGATAGTTGCAGCAGTTGCACAGAATACTAAGTTGAATACGAAACTAGACCAATCAGTTGATGCAAAGTTAGTTAATGGACCATTTCCAAAACCAACCCATCCAATAAATCCGTTAGCTACATCACTCCCACATAAGAAGCTATAACCTACAATAAGAAAAGCAACAGTTCCTAAACAGAAATCCATCAAGTTCTTCATGATGATATTTCCGGCGTTCTTAGCACGGGTGAACCCTGCCTCAACCATTGCGAAGCCTGCCTGCATAAAGAATACAAACGCGGCACCAATTAAATACCATATACCAAAAACTTCAGTTAAAACCTTTGCCATAAGCACTCCCCCCTTTATCATGTTTATGTTTTCTTTTTACCTTTCTGGTATGACTGCATTATACGAATAGAAAATAGTCAAGTCAATAAGAAGTTATCAATATAAAGTTAATTTATCATACACATATATCGGAATAAACGAAAAAATAGACCATATATTCATGATAAAATGAATTATCAAAAGATAATAAAAAATATTATAAAGTGATAAAAAATTATTAAATCATGTATAATTTTTATATTATGACATAAAAAATGCGATAAAAAAGAAAATCATGCTATACTTTTTTTAAGGGTAATTATAAAAGAGGGGAAAGTTTTTTATTCCATCCAGAAGAAGATATGGCTGCACTTATGAATAAAGCACATCATTCTCAGGTTGTGACTATTGATAAAACATATCATCTTCTTAGTGCTTTTACACTAGAAGATGTTGTGAAAGCTTTAGAACAAGCGAAACATGTTTATATATTTTTGTCTGTGATGATTTTAGACATAAACTTATGAGGATAGGGAAGTCTTCTAGTGATTGTCCTGATATTCATTTACAGATGAGTTTTGTATCTGTTATGACACAAGAAGATTTAGCTATCTTTGTTTCATATTGTGGAGAAACAAAAGGTATAGTCACTGCTGCTAAATGGGCAAAGGAAATGAACATCCCATCTGTCGCAATTACACAATCTGCTTATAATAAGCCTGGTAAGTTAGTAGATCATGTATTAACTATTCCTTCACAGGAACAGCCATTACGTATCGGAGCGATGAGTTCTCGTTATTTTTCACTTATTGTTGTTGATCTTCTTTACTATGGATTAGTGAAACGTAATAAAGAAGAATATGCACAAAAGATTATTAATACAAGACGTATTATTCAAGAAATGGAAAAGTAGGTGTAAGTTATGGAAAAGATAGAAAAATGGATATCAAACAACAAGGATATCGAACAGGAATTAATACGACTGAGAAGACATTTTCATGAACATCCAGAAGTAGGTCATCCTCTTCCTCAGACACAGGAATATATAGTGAAACTGCTTGAGATGTATGGTTATGAGAATATTATTGTGAATCCCGGAGGAAGTATTGAAGTACTTGTGGGACCTCATGATAAGAAGATACTTTTACTTAGAAGTGATATGGATGCATTACCTTTAGTAGAACATACAAACTTACCTTTTAAATCTATTAATGGATCTATGCATGCCTGTGGACATGATATGCATGCCTCTATGATGTTGATGTGTGCCAAACTATTAAAAAAGAATGAAAAGAAACTCAAAGGACAAATCAAGATTGTTTTCCAACCTCATGAAGAAGGACTAGTGGGTTGTAAGATGATGATTGAAGATGGGGTATTAAAGTATCCTCGTGTTGATGCTGCAGTAGGGTTACATGTTATGCCTGCCACAGAAGATAAGACAGGAACTATACGTACAATCCGTAAAGCGATGACAACAGCGTCTACAATCTTTGAAATCAATATTACAGGTAAGAGTTCACATGGTTCTATGCCAGAAAAAGGTATTGACGCGCTCCGTGTGGCTGTTCATATATATCAGCAATTACAGGAAATCATTCCTAAAGAAATCAGCATGAGTCATGATGATGTACTTACAATTGGGATTATGAATGCAGGTAAAGCACATAATATTATTCCGGAAAAAGCCTATATGAAATGTTCTTTAAGAAGTTATCGCCCAGATGATCAGGAATATATTATGGGTAGAGTGAATGAATTAGTTCAAAGTATTGCTTCTATGTATCATGCCCAGGCAGGGATCACAATTTTACAGCAGGCACCAAGTGTCTATAATGATCCTGCATTACTTAAATCTATTATGGATGTAGAAAAAGATGTATTTGGTGGTTATATCAAGAAGTTAGAACTTCCTCTTACTATCTCAGAAGACTTTGGCCATATTACTGCCAATGTACCTTCACTCTTTGTGACTCTTGCTGCAGGATGTAAACAGGATGGTTATATTTATGGTCTTCATAACAAAGCCACTATTTTTGATGAAGGCTGCTTAATGTATGGCCTGTATTTCTTATATAATGCTGCAATGAATTGGAATGTGAAGTACTAAATATCTTGCATTTACAAAAAGAGAACAGGTATAATATTTAACAATGATGAATGGGAGAAAATAAACGAAAATGAACAAGATTGATCAAAAAACAGTATATACGATTAAAGCACTTTGTGCAGATATGATTCAGAAAGCAAATTCAGGACATCCAGGACTTCCTTTAGGGGCTGCTGGATTCACTCATGTATTATGGTCACAGGTATTAAACCATAGTGCAAAGCATCCTGAATGGATTAACAGAGACCGTTTTATTTTATCAGCAGGACATGGTTCAAGCATGCTTTATAGCTTATTACATCTATATGGTTATGGCTTAACTATGGATGATTTAAAGCAGTTTAGACAGTTAGGTTCACTTACACCAGGACATCCAGAATATGGACATACAGTAGGTGTAGATGCCACTACAGGTCCACTAGGACAGGGCTTAGGCATGGCTGTTGGTATGGCAATGGGTCAGGCTCATTTAGCCACTGTATTTAATAAACCAGGTTATGATCTATTTGATCATTATGTTTATGCATTAGCTGGTGATGGATGTATGATGGAAGGAATCTCTTCAGAAGCATTATCACTCGCTGGTACACTTAAGTTAGAAAAGCTCATCATCTTATATGATTCAAACAACATTTCTATCGAAGGTAACACAAACATCACATTTACAGAAAATGTATCAGACAGAGTAAAGGCATTTGGTTTTGAAACATTGACTGTAGAAGATGGAGATAACTTAGATGAAGTACTTGCTGCATTAGAAAAAGCAAAAACTATTAAAGGTAAACCTAAGTTCATTGAAATCAAGACTACAATCGGTAAAGATAGTCCAAATGAAGGTTCAGAAAGCACTCATGGTGCACCATTAGGTGCTGATAACATCAAAGCACTTAAAGAAAAACTTGGTCTTCCACAGGAAGAATTCTATGTACCAGAAGACGTATATGACTATCTAGCTTCTACACAAAAACGTGTAGATGATTTATATGATGCATGGACTTCTATGCAGGATAAATATTTTGAAGAATATCCAGAAATGAAGATTGTATGGGAACAGTATTTTAACCCTGACTTTGCAAGAATCTTTAAGGATAACCCATTATTCTGGGCTAATAAACATCACAATATTGCAACACGTGCTGCAAGTGGTGAAACAATGAACCTTATTAAGAACTTTGCCCCTAACTTCATTGGTGGTTCAGCTGACTTAGGACCTTCTAATAAGACAGTCTTAAATGGTGAAGGTGAATTCAGTGCAGACAACTATGGTGGACGTAATATTCACTTTGGTGTAAGAGAACAGGCTATGGCTGCAGTAGGTAATGGTTTAATGTTGTATGGTGGATTAAAAGCATATGTGGCTACATTCTTTGTATTTAGTGACTATGTAAAACCTATGGCTCGTTTATCTTCATTAATGAAGCTTCCACTTACTTATGTATTTACTCATGACAGTATTGGTGTAGGGGAAGATGGACCAACACATGAACCAGTAGAACAGTTGACTATGCTTCGTGCAATGCCTAACATGTATGTATTTAGACCATGTGATGAATTTGAAACAAAAGCAGGCTGGTATGTCGCAATGAGCTCAAAAGAAACACCTACATCTCTCATCCTTTCTAGACAGGACTTACCTAAGATGGTAGGAAGTAACAGAGGTGCCTTAAGAGGTGGTTATATCATTGATGACTGTATGAGTAAGCCAGATATCATCATCATTGCATCAGGCTCAGAAGTAGACTTAGCAGTTAAAGCCAAAGAACAATTAAAAGACTCTAACTTAAATATCAGAATCGTTTCTATGCCTTGTCAGGAATTATTCAGAGAACAGTCTGAAGAATACAAGGAATCTATTTTACCATCATGTGTAGAAAATAGAATTGTTGTAGAAGCAGGAAGCCGTTTATCTTGGGGTGAATTTGTAGGATTTAAAGGCAAATATGTCACTATGGACACATTTGGTGCTTCAGGTAAGCCAGCAGACTTATTCAAGGAATTCCATTTAACTGTAGAAGATGTAATCAAAGCAATCAAAGAATTCTAAACAAATTTGTTTTAGCCTCCTATAATAGTATTATAAGGAGGCTTTTTTATGTGGATTCTTTTTGCATTAGGTTCTGCCTTTTTTGCAGGACTTACAGCAGTTCTCGCAAAATGTGGTATTGAACATACAAACTCTCACTTAGCGACTGCATTACGTACAATTGTGGTACTTGTCTTCTCATGGATTATGGTAGGAATAGTTGGATCATTCTCTTCTATTAGTACAATCACGCATAAGACATTCCTATTCTTAATTCTTTCTGGAATATCTACTGGAGCGAGCTGGTTATGTTACTTTAAGGCATTACAGCTAGGTAATATTAATAAAGTCACAGCTGTAGATAAGACAAGTGTTGTATTGACGATTATTCTTTCTCTTATATTCTTTAAAGAAAGTGTCACAGTCTATAAGATCATAGCTATGATCATTCTTACAACAGGTACATATTTAATGGTAGAAAAGAAGGAAGATAATAAACAGACAAATAATGCCTGGTTACTTTATGCCGTGCTTTCAGTTTTTTTTGCAAGTTTGACGACCATACTTGGTAAGATAGGAATCACAAATATTGAAAGTAATTTAGGAACAGCCATTCGTACAAGTGTTGTACTTATTATGAGCTGGATTGTGGTCCTTGTGACACATAGTCAAATGAATATGAATAGTATTCCTAAGAAAGAATATCTCTTTATTGTGTTATCAGGCTTAGCTACAGGAGGATCCTGGTTATGCTTTTACCATGCCCTGCAAAATGGACCAGCAAGTTTAGTCACTCCTATAGATAAGCTCAGTATTCTTTTTACTGTATTATTCTCTTATCTTATTTTTCATGAGAAACTCTCTAAGAAATCATTACTTGGATTAATACTAATAGTATCTGGCACCTTGGTTATGCTTCTCTAGCAAAAGTTATACTACTCTAACTTTTTTTGTTCACAAACCTTCTCTTGGGTGTTATTATTATAGCGTTAGATATACTGACAACAGGAGGAAATAATATGAAAGAATTATTCAAAAACAAATTATTATGGTCATTTGTAGGTGGCGTAGCCGCTACAGTGGCAGGTAGTAAGTTTGTAAAGAGTGACTGTGCAAGAAATGCAGCAGTTAAATCAGTTGCGACTGGTATGCAGATTAAAGATAACGCACTTGCAACATATGATACAATCGTAGAAGATGCAAAAGATATTTATGCTGAAGCAAAAAGCAAGAAAGAAGCAAAATAGGGAATTTATATTTCCTATTTTTTAGGTGATAAGAGAATGTTAGAGTATCGTATAGTACATGACATACCAGGACGTATGAGAATACGTTATGGCCGTTATCGCTTTTCTAGAAATAAGGCACTTGCTTTACATTTCGCATTATGTAAATGGGATATGGTTGAATCAGCCGATGTCAATGAAAGAACAGGTTCTATTCTTTTTACTTATAGTGATGATCAAAGAGATGCTTTGATTGACAAAATCAACTCTCTAGATATCCCTCACTTTGATGATACACTCTATGAAAAGATCATTAAAGAAAACAAGTATCTTATAGATCACCGTGATATCAACGATCAATACATTGGAAAATTCACAAGCATTATCGCAAGAAGATATGCATCCAAATGGTTTCTACCATTACCAGTAAGAAACGTATTAACTATTTATCATACGATTCAATATGTCAAAGAAGGACTTAATTCCCTTGTACATAAACGTATAGATGTTCCTGTACTTGATGCCACAAGTATCTCTGTTTCTTTATTATCAGGACAATGGGGTACAGCACGTAATATCATGTTCTTATTGAATATCTCTTCATTACTTGAAGACTATACAAAGAAAACAACATCATTACAGCTAAAAGAAACATTATCTGTCAATATTGATAAAGTATGGATACTAGAAGAAGGAAAAGAAAAACAGATTCCTACTTCACACTTACAAAAAGAAGATATTGTGATTGTACAGACAGGTTCTATGGTTCCGGTAGATGGAGAAGTAGAGAGTGGTGAAGCTATGATCAATGAATCAAGCTTTACAGGTGAACCACTCAGTAAGATGGTTAAACAAGGCAGTTCTGTCTTTGCAGGGACTGTTGTAGAAGAAGGAAAGATTTATGTCAAGGTAAGAAATCTACAATTAGACAGTCGTATTAACAAGATTGTAGATATGATTGATACTAACGAATCACTTAAAGCAGGTATTCAATCTGGAGCCGAACATCTTGCTGATGCGATTGTTCCTTATAGTTTTGTGGCTTTCTTTGGATTACTTCTTGCCACAAGAAGTTTGACACGTGCATCTTCTGTATTGCTTGTAGATTATTCATGTGCCATTAAGTTATCTACATCTATTTCTATTATTAGTGCAATGCAGGAAGCAGGTCGTCATTCAATCATGGTCAAGGGTGGTAAATACCTAGAAGCAATGGACTTAGCAGATACGATTGTATTTGATAAGACTGGAACTCTCACAAATGCTCAGCCATTTGTCCAAAAAGTGACACCATTAGGAAACTATACACGTGAAGAAGTATTACGTATTGCTGCTTGTTTAGAAGAACACTTCCCACATAGTGTGGCGAATGCGATAGTAAAACAGGCTTCACTTGAACAGTTACATCATGAAGAAGAACATGCTGAAGTAAAGTATATTATTGCGCATGGTATTGCGACAGTATATCGTGATCAGCGTGCTATTATTGGTAGTGATCATTTTGTATTTGAAGATGAACATATTACTAAAACAGAAGAAATAGAAACACTCATCAATAACTTACAAAGTGAAGGTGCCAGTTCTTTGATATTCCTCGCAATAGGTGGAGAACTCGCTGGTATTATTTCTATCTATGATCCACTTAAAACCGAAGCAAAAGAAACTATTCAAAATTTAAGAAGCAGTGGTTTTAAGAATATTATTATGTTGACAGGTGATAGTGAAAATGCTGCAAAGCATATTGCAGAAGAACTTAATATTGATGGTTATTTAGCTGGCGTATTACCTGAAGATAAAGCAGAATATGTAAAAAAATTAAAAGATGAAGGACATACCGTTGTTATGGTAGGGGATGGTGTTAATGATACTCCAGCCTTATCTTGTGCAGATGTCTCTATTTCTTTACAGGATAGTTCAGATATTGCGAGAGAACTTGCGGATGTGACACTTACTTCTTCATCACTAGAAGAAATTGTCGTATTTAAACAATTATCAAAACTATTAATGAAAAGAATCAAGCGTAACTATACAAGAATAGTCACTTTAAATACTGGATTAATATTATTAGGTATGTTTGGTGTCTTACCTGCAAGTACAACATCACTTATTCATAATGGTTCTACATTCATATTTGCGATATCATCTTCTACATCATTATTAGAAAATTGATGTATAGCCCCGTTCTGGGGCTTTTTTATTTCTGAGGAAAACTACAAATGTCAACTCAAGTTTACGTGATAGTTGGTGGATGAAACTGCGTTTTCGTAATATTCTTGTTGAGGCACTATTCATGAAAAGGAGTTGAAAAAATGGACGCAATCTCACTCAACCATATATCTAATAGATATCCCTTATTAAATGACATCAGCATCACAGTTAAGTATGGAGAAATATATGGCATAGTGGGGAAACAGGCAACAACTCTATTTAAAATCATTCTTGGTAAAACCTACTATGATCAAGGACAAGTGAGTATTCTAGAAAGTACTCAAGAAAAGTATTTAAGACGTAATAGAAAAAGAATAGGCTATACTGTCAACAGCCATTTCTTTAATCATTTGAATGCATCTAAAAACCTTTACTATCACTGTCTCATAAAAGGTATTCATGACAAAAAAGAAGTTAAAGATGTCCTATCTCTCGTGGGCTTGCAGGACCAACAGTTACTTTATCGTGACTTCTCACACGAAATGAAATGTCGTCTTGCGATTGCGAAAGCTCTCTTAGGACATCCAGCTATTCTCCTACTTGATGAACCAATGGAAGATCTCAATAATGACGAAATAGCTTCTATTAGACAGCTTCTTCTTGCACTCAATAAAGAAGGTATTACGATACTGCTCTCTAGTCATTGTATCAACCACTTAAAAGGACTTGTCACGCACCATTGCATCATAGAATATGGAACTATCAAAGAGATTAAGGAGGGAACTCTTTGATTGAATCATGAATAAGTATGCCAATAAGATTCTGGGGTTATTAAATCATTCAATTTTTTTTGCTATTTAATCCAGAGATATACATTTCTCGACTTCTTTCCACTCATAATAGGATTAAATCATTAATATGGATACTCTCAATTTCCTAGAATATACAGAAGAATAAATAACCGGATAATTTTTTCAAATGTAGTGAAGCTTTCATTTTGTAGTCAACATAGTCTTTAGTGACATCCTGCTTAAACTATAACCCCAACTGAATCTTATAAAGACTTTCATGATCCTTTTGACATAGTAACCAATATCTTCTTGCATGATCATGGAAGTCTATTTTTTATTGCATTATTCAACAAAAAGGAGAATCGAAGGGTGAATATGAAAAAGAAGGTCATATTGTTTGTATTTATTATTTTAATTGGTATAGTAACAATTGCAGTAAACAGATATTACAGTACTGACCATACTTTATCTGACTGCTACTATACACAGATTCCTCGTGTGGATGTGAATAGAGAATCATGGCTCATCGATGATTTTGGTCATAAACAACCCATTGGTAAAGAATATGTTCTTGTTTGTTATAATGCATTAGGAGAGTCAACGCGTGTGACATTTATTCATGCAGACTCTTATTGTCCAGGAACTTACATCAAGTTAAAAACAAAGAAGAAGATAGTCATCAACCAAAGGATTATATCTGAATCGAAAGTTCCACAACGTGCTTTAAATCAAATCAAGAGTTATGGAACAAAATAGATGAAAGGAGATAGATATGAACTATGAAGTGATTAATTATATTATTGCCATCATGTATATTGTATTTATGATTTGCTTATTTTGTGCAGCTGTTTATCTCTTCATATTGATAGTCAAAGCTCTTAAGAAATATATTAATTCTAAAGATGTACGAGAAGAGAAAAAAGTGAATGCGAAATCTTTAGGAGAATCCCTTAAAGAAAACCGTCTTCGTTGTAAGATGACTCAAGAGTTTGTTGCAGAAACATTAGGTGTAAGTAGACAAGCTGTTTCTAAATGGGAAAACGGAACAAGTGATCCCAATACAACCAATCTTATTGCTTTGTCAAGATTATATAAGGTCACACCCGAAGACCTGCTTAAATGTATTCAAGAAAAGAGCCTGTCTAATGAATAGACAGGCCAGACAAAAAGGAAAATATATTATGAAAAAAACATTCTACAAGTATACTAATAAAATCCTTGTCGCAATGCAATTGAATACAAAAAAACAAATAAAAATCTAAGAATAAAACCCCTTATAAATATTATTTTATACAAACTAAAAAAGCCTGGCGAGATGAGCATCTCAATAGGCTTTTTTATTTAAGGAGTGTGCTTAATATTAATTAAGTTCCTCTATGATTATTGTAGAAAACTCTATTACTAAATTCAATAAAATTCATAAATATAGAAAAAATTATAGTTTCATTGAGAGATAGAACTGATCCACATAACTATGCGCAATCGCAATATTGAGTTCTTCTTTGTATTTACTATTGTTGATTGTTTCTACAAGTTCTTTATTTCTTTGGTTCAATTGTTCAATCACTTCTTTACTAGGAATATGATTGGACTTAGAAGAATTATGACTCTTAGAAGTTAAAACAAGATTCCAAATATCATCACTATACATAAATGACCAAGGAATCACATGATCTACACTGATATCATCAGGTTTTAATTCTTCTCCTGTATAAAAATCAATCGGTTTATTCATATTTTCAAGTAAGATATTTTTATATTTAGTGAGATTATTTC
>SKEC01000257.1_pt1 | contig 58075 bp, 56 predicted proteins | sample 4826641 | NCBI WGS metagenome assembly SKEC01 (sample SAMN11008819, study PRJNA524170) | human gut metagenome | biome: Human fecal sample; material: Feces; isolation source: fecal sample from pouch patient p18, p21 | host: Homo sapiens | place: Israel: Tel-Aviv | collected 2015-12-22
CCCCCACCCACCCACATCCACCAATAAACAAAAAACTCCGCCGCCCTTGTACGGGCAGCGGAGCTGAAAAAGCCGGAAACGTCAAACGTTGAGATAATTGCGCAACATGGCCTGCAGCAGATCATCGCGATCCACCTTGCGGATCAACGCGCGGGCGTTCTTATAGGTCGTGATGTAGGTAGGGTCTTCCGACAGGATATAGCCCACCAGCTGGTTGACCGGATTGTAGCCTTTTTCCTTTAATGCATCGTACACCTGCTGTACGATCTCGTGGATCTCATAGTCCTTGCGATCGTGGATCGAAAAAATAGTAGTTGCTTCGCCCACGGAATACACCCCCTTCGGATGAACTATAATTCATTGTACACGAAATGCGCCGAAACTTCAAGACGAACCCGGTGGATTTGCACATATTGCCCAGAATTTCCAGTTACTTTCATGCAACATGAAAAAAGCCGCCGCCCAAAATGCGCGGCAGAAAGGAGCCCTGCATGATCTTTGGCATCGGCTGCGACGTCTGCGCCCTCGATCATCTGGAAAAAAGCCTCTCCGGCCCCCATGCCGCCGCCTTTGTGCGGCGGGTGTACGGCCCGGCGGAATGCACAGCGCTGGCGCTGGACACACCCCTGCCCGCCGGGCACAGCGGTGCCCACCGGCTGGCCAGCGCGGCAGCGGATTTTGCCGCCAAGGAGGCGTTCCTGAAAGCGGCAGGCACCGGTCTGCGGGAGCCCTTTGCCCTGCGGGAGATCGAGGCCGTGCGGCTGGAAAGCGGTGCCCCGGCCTACCGGTTCTCCGGGGCCACGGCCCGCTGGGTGGCCGACCACGGCCTGACCGCCCACCTCTCGCTGAGCCACGACGGCGGCATGGCGCTGGCTTTCTGCATTCTGGAGACGGCTCCGGAAACCTGACCGCACTTTGTGCATACAATGGAATACGCCCCGCTGCATAACCCGCCCCGGCCCTGCTCATACTGAAAGTGCACGGGCGGAGGCCATCCCCCGCAGCACACAGGGAGGGAGATTCCATGGAAGTACACAGAGGAGAAGTATTCTACGCCGACCTGTCGCCGGTGGTCGGCTCCGAGCAGGGCGGCGTGCGCCCGGTGCTGATCGTGCAGAATGAGATCGGCAACCGGCACAGCCCCACCGTGATCGCGGCGGCCATTACATCCCGGCTGGACAAAGCCCGTCTGCCCACCCACATCAACATCCGGGCAGCGGACACCGGCCTTGCCAAGGACAGCGTCGTGCTGCTGGAGCAGATCCGCACGCTGGACAAACACCGCCTGCGGGAACGAGCCGGGCAGATCACCCCCGCCGACCAGAAGCGGGTGGATCAGGCCCTGGACGTCAGTCTGGGGCTGAACTCGTACTGACGCAAAAGCCCCTGCCGCTGGCTGCGGCAGGGGCTTTTTGTACCCGGCAGGTAAAAAACAAAAAGCAGGCAGCACCGTGGAAAGGAGGAGGAAAGCGGTGCTGCCTGCTGTATGGAAACCCCTGAACAGTTGCGGCCCGTCAGGAGGGTGTTGGTAGTCTGTTCGCCGTCTCTGGCGGTTGCCATGGCATGGAACGGGGAACAGTTTTTTTAGGACCTGCTGTGCGCTGCGTCTGCAGCCGCACCCGCAGGAGAATGCCGACTCTGGCATGTTCCGTGGAGGGAAGCGGAGGCTTTGGGGGGACGTCTCTGTGTTCCCTCCCGGACTGTGACTACAGTATACCGGACAATCGTGGCAAATCTTTGTGGACTTTTTGAACAATTTGCAAATTGCACGCTGTCCGTCAAAAAAAGAAGCCCGCCGCCGGGCAGAACGTCCGACAGAGGGCTTCTCCGTTCTTATTTTGCAGAGGATCAGTTGCCGCAGCTCTCGCAGTGGTCGCAGTCCTCTTCCAGCTTGCCCACGATGGGTTCCGGATCAATGCCCTGACGGCGGTAGTAGTCAGACAGGGCAGCCTTGACAGCCTGCTCTGCCAGGACCGAGCAGTGCACCTTGATGGGAGGCAGACCTTCCAGAGCCTCGACCACGGCCTTGTTGGTCAGCTTCAGGGCCTCGTCAATGGTCTTGCCCTTGATCAGGTCGGTGGCCATACTGCTGGTCGCGATGGCGGCGCCGCAGCCGAAGGTGAGGAACTTGACGTCCACGATCACGTTGTTCTCGATCTTCAGGTACATGCGCATGATATCGCCGCACTTGGGGTTGCCGACTTCACCCACACCGTTTGCGTCGGGGATCTCACCCACATTGTGCGGATTTGCGAAATGCTCCATGACCTTTGCACTGTACATGCTTGCCATAATTACTGTTCTCCCTTCAGGCTGAAATGACGGGCCGTGTTCTGGCCCTGCAGCCACATACAACTCATAGCGCGGCGGCGGGGGATGACCTCCTCCAGCACGTCACACAGATATTTTGCTTCTTCCATGGTGTTCTGCGGGCCAAAGGTGAACCGCATGGAACCATGGCCGATCTCCTCGGGCACGCCAATGCTCAGCAGAACATGGCTGGGATCCAGGCTGTCGGAGTTGCAGGCCGAGCCGGTGGAGGCGCAGATGCCGTGCATATCCAGATCCAGCAGGATGGTCTCACCCTCCAAGCCCGGGAAGCTGATGTTGACATTGTTGGGCAGGCGATGCTCCGTGCCGCCATTCAGGCGTGCTTCGGGGATGTTCTTCAGCACGCGGTCGATGACGTAGTCCCGCAGCTCGGTCTCGTGGGCCATGCGCTCGTCCAGATGGGTGGTGGCGATCTCCAGGGCCTTGCCCATGGCGGCGATGCCGGCCACATTCTCGGTGCCTGCGCGGTGGCGGGCCTCCTGGCTGCCGCCGTCGATCAGGTTCTGGGGCCACACGCCCTTACGGCAGTACAGGGCACCCATGCCCTTGGGGCCGTTGAACTTGTGGGCACTCATGGACAGCATATCCACGCCCAGATCCTTCACATCCACCGGGATGGCACCCACGGCCTGCACGGCGTCGGTGTGCATCCACACGCCATGCTTGTGGGCAATGGCGGCGATCTCCTTGATGGGCTGGATGGTGCCGATCTCGTTGTTGGCCATCATGATGCTGATGAGGGCCGTGTCGGGGCGGATGGCAGCCTCCACGTCCTCGGGGCGGATGTAGCCCTCGGTGGTGGGCTTGATATAGGTGACCTCAAAGCCCATGCGCTCCAGCGCAGCCATGCTGTGCATGATGGCGTGGTGCTCAAAGGCACTGGTGATCAGGTGCTTCTTGTTCTGGCGGGCCTTGGTAAAGGCGGTGCCCTTCACAGCCCAGTTGTCGGCCTCCGAGCCGCAGCTGGTGAAAAAGATCTCGGCCGGAGCCGCGTTGATGGCCTTTGCCACCTGGGCACGGCCGGTGTCCACGAGCTCCTTGGCCTCATAACCCACACTGTAATGGCTGCTGGGGTTGCCGCAGGCACCGCTCAGGGCCTTGACCATCATTTCCAGCGCTTCCGGAGCGCAGGCCGTGGTAGCGGCATTGTCCAGATAAACCACTTTTTCCATGTTTTCCATAGGAATGATCCTTTCTTATGAATGCGCAGACCGGCGGCTGCACACAGCCGCACGCACGCGCGGAATCCTTTCAACGGATAAGTTATACCATATCATTCCCTAGTGTGTCAATAGGAATACTGGAAATTCATACTTCCGTTACGATTTGCGGCCCCTGCCGGTCAGCCTGCCCAGCAGCACCTTCCATTTGGGGTAGCCCCACCGCTTATCCTCGGCAAAATCGTCGGCCAGCTTCCATGGAAAGACCCCGCCGTCAAAATAGAGGTTCCCGGCTTCGTCCACCCGGTCCAGCTTTTTGGGCAGGTAGTCCTCGTCGTAGTAGCTCTTGCGCCGGTCCGGCAGCACCCAGTGCAGGGTGCCGTCCGGGTCCATATGGTCGGCCCACACTCCGAACACAAAGGTCGCTGCCTCGCCGTAGCAGTGCTGCTCAAAGCGGATGGCCCCGTCGTAGTAGAACTTGATGACCTCCAGCGTACCGGATTCCTTTTTGCCATCCCGCCCCAGGGTAGGGCGGTAGTCCTGCTGGTAGCGGCAGCCGCAGTGGCTGCCGGCGAAATCTTTTGGGTCAAACGACATGGTGTTTTCCTTTCCTTTATTAGAAATGCCCCTCAAAGTCGCCCTCGATCTCATAGGGCCAGCTCAGGATGCCGCCCAGGTCCCGCAGATTGGTATAGCCCAGGCTCTCCAGCTTCTGCACCGCGTCGGCGCTGCGGCGGCCGGTGCGGCAGTACACCAGCCACACGGCGTTCTTGTCCGGCAGCACTTCCGCTGCGCGGGTCAGCACCTGACCCAGCGGCAGCAGCTTTGCGCCCGGGATGTGTCCCACGGCATACTCGTCCGGCTCCCGCACATCCACTGCCACGGCCTCGTGGGCATCCAGCAGACGGATGGCGTCGGCAGGGTTGATCTTCTCAGTCATACGCTCACTCCTTCTATCTCTTCTCATCCATCCTATGATAGCAGACCTTTTTTGTTTGCACAAGAGGTTTATCTTTGCAAAATCCGAGCAACGTGCTATACTATAAGCAGCAATAAGGAGAGAAGCAGCATGAAATTTTCCACCAAGAGCCGCTACGCCCTGCGCCTGATGGCCGAGCTTGCCCGCTACGCACCGGGCACCACCGTCTCACTCAAGGGGATCAGTGAGCGGCAGAACCTCAGCCTGAAATATCTGGAACAGATCGTCACCCCGCTGGCACGGGTGGGGCTGGTCAAGAGCGAGCGCGGCAGTCAGGGCGGCTACCGCCTGACCAAGGCTCCCGCCGACTACACCGCCGGTGAGATCCTGCGGGCCATTGAGGGCAGCGTGGCCCCCATCCCCTGCCTGGGCAGCCAGACCAACGAATGCCCCATGTCGGACCAGTGCTTCACCCTGCCCTTCTGGGCCGGGCTGGATGAGGTGATCAACCAATACATCGACAGCGTGACGCTGGAGCAGCTGGCCAGCCAGCTGCCCGCCGTGGCCGCCGGAAAAAGCGAAGGCTGCTGCAGCTGCGGCACGAAAAATGAAAAATAATGCTTGACATTCGCGTCTGCATCGGCTATAATAAGCAGGCATTCAGCGAATGTACATAGGGGTATAGCTCAGTTGGTAGAGCAGCGGTCTCCAAAACCGCGTGCCGTGAGTTCGAGACTTACTACCCCTGCCACAAACGCACAGGTTCTTCGGAGCCTGTGCGTTTTGTTTTTGCGTTTTAGAATTGGCTCCGCTTCGCTCTGCCAATATCAGTGGAAAAATTATTTTTATTTGCACTTCCGGAAAATCTGCGGATTTTCCGGAAGTGTTTTTTCACGGAAGGGGTCGTTCCGGGGAGCAATACTTTTTATTTACAGTACCTGTTACGGGCAAGGTCGTTCCGGGAAGCAGCATTTTTATTTTCGGCACCTGCCACGGCTGGGGCTGCCGAACTCCTTTCGTCAACTGCAGCGCGAAGGCTCCCTCTCCGAGGGAGCTGCCACGGCGCAAGCCGTGACTGAGGGAGTTCCTCACATTTTTTCAGATTTCTGAAATTTATGCTTGACAAGTGCGGGGTTTTTCGATATAATAAAGCACGTTCCGGCGGTAAGCGCCGCGCGAAACTTGAGCGATCATGGCCCGGTAGCTCAGTTGGTTAGAGCACCAGCCTGTCACGCTGGGGGTCGTCGGTTCGAGCCCGATCCGGGTCGCCATTTGCTGCTATAGCTCAGTTGGTAGAGCGCATCCTTGGTAAGGATGAGGTCTCCAGTTCGAATCTGGATAGCAGCTCCACAGCAGACACCTCGAAGCCTTAGGACTTCGGGGTGTTTTTTTGTTGTATGACTGCAAAAGCAGGCTGACGGAGTGCGGATTGCTTTGAGTACAAAAACAAAACGCACAGGCTCCGAAGAACCTGTGCGTTTATGGCAGGGGTAGTAAGTTTCGAACTCACGGCACGCGGTTTTGGAGACCGCTGCTCTACCAGCTGAGCTATACCCCTATAGGCATTCGCTGAATGCTTTGTTATTATAGCCGATGCAAAGGCGAATGTCAAGCATTTCTTTCAAGATTCAGGCATTTTTCGTGCCGCAGCTGCAACAGCCTTCTTTTTTATCGGATGCAGGCAGCTGGCTGGAAAGCTGTTCCAGCGTTACGCTGTCGATATACTGGTTGATCACCTCATCAAGGCCGGTCCAGAAGGGCAGGGTGAAGCACTGCTCCCACATGGGGCACTCGTTGGTCTCGCTGCCAAGGCAGGGAATGGGTGCCACGCTGCCCTCAATGGCGCGCAGGATCTCGCCGGCGGTGTAGTCGGCAGGGGCTTTGGTCAGGCGGTAGCCGCCCTGACTGCCGCGCTCGCTTTTTACAAGGCCCACACGGGCCAGCGGGGTCACGATCTGCTCCAAATATTTCAGGCTCAGGTTCTGCCGCTCACTGATCTCCTTCAGGCTCACGGTGGTGCCCGGCGCATAACGTGCCAGCTCGGCCATCAGGCGCAGGGCATAACGGCTTTTGGTCGAAAATTTCATGGCGATCCTCTCCTTATTGCTTCCTATAGTATAGCACGTTGCTCGGATTTTGCAAAGGTATCCTCTTGTGCAAACAAAAAAGGTCTGCTATCATAGGATGGATAAGAGGATATTATAAGGAGTGAGAGTATGAGTGAGAAGATCACGGCTGCCGATGCCATCCGTCTGCTGGATGCACACGAGGCGGCTGCTGTAGATGTCCGGGAGCCGGACGAGTTTGCCGTGGGCCACATCCCCGGCGCAAAGCTGCTGCCGCTGGGTCAGGTGCTGAGCCGTGCGGCTGAGGTGCTGCCGGATAAGAACGCTGTATGGCTGGTCTACTGCCGCACCGGCCGCCGCAGTGCCGATGCCGTGCGCAAGCTGGAAAGCCTTGGCTACACCCGCCTGTACGATCTGGGCGGCATCCTGAGCTGGCCCTATGAGATCGAGGGCGACTTTGAAGGGCATTTTTAAAAAGAAAGAAGGATAACTCCATGTCGTTCCACGCAAAAGATTTTGCCGGCAGTCACTGCGGCTGCCGCTACCAGCAGGACTACCGCCCCACCTTGGGCCGCGACGGCAAAAAGGAATCCGGCACGCTGGAGGTCATCAAGTTCTATTACGATGGTGCCATCCGCTTTGAGCAGCACTGCTACGGCGAAGCCGCAACCTTCGTGTTCGGCGTATGGGCATCCGGCATGGACGAGGACGGAACCCTGCACTGGGTGCTGCCCGACCGCCGCAAGAGCTACTACGACGAGGCGTATCTGCCCAAAAAGCTGGACCGCGTGGACGAGGCGGGCAATCTTTACTTTGACGGCAGCAATTTTCCGTGGAAGCTGGCGGACGATTTTGCCGAGGATAAGCGCTGGGGCTACCCCAAGTGGAAGGTGGTACTGGGAAAACTGACCGGAAAGGGCAAAAAAGGTGACTGAATCACGAAAATCCAGTATTCATATTGACATACTAGGGAATGATATGGTATAACTTATCCGTTGAAAGGATTCCGCATCTGCACAGGGCATGCAAGGCTCCCGCAGACGCGTTCAATAAGAAAGGATCATTCCTATGGAAAACATGGAAAAAGTGGTTTATCTGGATAATGCTGCCACCACTCCCTGTGCTCCCGAGGCACTGGAAATGATGGTCAAAGCCCTGAGCGGTGCCTGCGGCAACCCCAGCAGCCATTACAGTGTGGGCTATGAGGCTAAGGAATTCGTGGACACCGGCCGTGCGCAGGTGGCAAAGGCCATCAATGCAAGTCCGGCTGAGCTCTTCTTTACCAGCTGCGGCTCCGAGGCTGACAACTGGGCCGTAAAGGGAACCGCCTTCACCAAGGCACGCCAGAACAAAAAGCACCTCATCACCAGCGCTTTTGAGCACCATGCTATTATGCACAGCATGGCTGCACTGGAGCGCATGGGCTTTGAAGTGACCTATATCAAGCCCACCGCCGAGGGCTACATCCGTCCCGAGGACGTGGAAGCTGCCATCCGTCCCGATACCGCGCTGGTCAGCATCATGATGGCCAACAACGAGATCGGCACCATCCAGCCCATCAAGGAGATCGCCGAGGTCGCTCACAAGCACGGTGTCTGGATGCACACCGACGCGGTGCAGGCTGTGGGTGCCATCCCCGTGGATGTGAAGGAGCTGGGCGTGGATATGCTGTCCATGAGCGCCCACAAGTTCAACGGCCCCAAGGGCATGGGTGCCCTGTATTGCCGCAAGGGCGTATGGCCCCAGAACCTGATCGATGGCGGCAGTCAGGAGGCCCGCCACCGTGCAGGCACCGAGAACGTGGCCGGCATTGCTGCCATGGGCAAGGCACTGGAGATCGCCACGGCGCATCTGGATGAGCGCATGGCCCACGAGAGTGAGCTGCGCGATTATGTCATCGACCGCGTCCTCAAGAATATCCCGGAAGCCCGCCTGAACGGCGGCCGCAGCCCCCGTCTGCCCAACAATGTGAACATCAGCTTCCCGGGTCTGGAAGGCGAGACCATCCTGCTGGATCTGGATATGCACGGCATCTGCGCCTCCACCGGCTCTGCCTGCAACTCCGACAGTCTGGACCCCAGCCACGTCCTGCTGAGCATCGGCGTGCCTGAGGAGATCGGCCACGGCTCCATGCGGTTCACCTTTGGCCCGCAGAACACCATGGAAGAAGCAAAATATCTGTGCGACGTGCTGGAGGAAGTGATCCCCCGCCGCCGTGCTATGAGTTGTATGTGGCTGCAGGGCCAGAACACGGCCCGCCAGTTCAGCCTGAAGGGAGAGCAGTAATTATGGCAAGCATGTATAGCGCAAAGGTCATGGAGCATTTTGCAAATCCGCACAATGTGGGTGAGATCCCCGACGCAAACGGCGTGGGCGAAGTGGGCAACCCCAAGTGCGGCGATATCATGCGCATGTACCTGAAGATCGAGAACAACGTGATCGTGGATGTCAAGTTCCTCACCTTCGGCTGCGGTGCCGCCATCGCCACCAGCAGCATGGCCACCGACCTCATCAAGGGCAAGACCATCGACGAGGCTCTCAAGCTGACCAACAAGGCCGTTGTGGAAGCTCTGGAAGGTCTGCCTCCCATCAAGGTGCACTGCTCTGTTCTGGCCGAGCAGGCCGTCAAGGCTGCTCTGTCCGACTACTACCGCCGTCAGGGCATCGATCCGGAACCCATCGTGGGTAAGCTCGAAGAGGACTGCGACCACTGCGAGAGCTGCGGCCACTGATCCCCGCATTATGGAAGCCTGCTATTGGACAATGTGCCCGATGGCAGGCTTCTTTTTTGTGAAAATGGAAATCCTTTACAGCATATTGAAAAATGATATAATAGAGAAAAGATTGTTGCCTTTTCAAAAAAGGAGGAAATATGAAAAAATGCAAACTTGCGGCGATGGCATGGTTAAGTGTATGTATTGTTCTGTTTACTTCCTGTGGCAATTCTGCGGGGGTGTCTGCTAGTTCTACTAGCGAGGTGAAAAGTACGGCTGTAAGCGAAAGTACAGCGAAAGAAAAACAGCCCTATGAGATACTTCGTGAGAAAGAAGATGAAACAAAACAGATTGCGGCAGACGAAGAACAGCAGGTAATCGAACTGAAGGAAGCTTTGAATGAATTTCAGTTCTTTTATACAGAAGCCGATGGTGCGGGTGATGTTCTCATGGGGATGAGTCCGCATTGTGATGAAGCTGCAGAGAAAGGGAAAAGCTGTATTTTGCCGTTTCTCTATCTGTTTGGGCCGTCGGTAGACCCAGTTATGATGCTAGGATTCAATTACATAACCGACGAATATATGGATATGGATACGGTCGAGATCGATACAGACAATTACAGATACACACGTAGTGTTTTGGAAGGCGAGACACAGAAAACAAAGGTAACGATAAATGGAGGACAGACAGAAAGATTAGACGAGATGGCAATGCACCTTGTGACAGAAGATGATTTGGATGCATTGGTAGATATTGTAGAGTCAGAAGAAGTTGAGCTGACATTCGCAAAATACAACACCGCAAAGCCGGTTTTCGTAGAATGCGAAATGCCGGAAGAAGATAGACAGGCTATCACAGATGTATTGAATGCGTATTACCTGTATCTGAATGCCAGTGAGAAGGTGCGTGCAAAAGCGCTTGCAGATATTTCGTATACAGAAGTTGAATCGTGAATAGGAGGAGATAAGAATGCGGAGAAAAATTTCAGCGATCCTTGTAACAGTGCTGATAATGCTGACGGTAATGCCAATGGGGGCTTTTGCGGCAGTGCCTTCGGTACAGGAAGTGGAAACGCTGATTGCACAGATCGGGACAGTCACGCGCGAGAACCGCAGTGCAGTCGAAAAGGCTGTCAATGCTTATAACCAGTTAGACGATGCTTCTAAAGCGGGCGTGTCAAATTTTGATGTGCTGGCCGAAGCACAGCAGATTCTTGGCATCAAGGACGCGCTGGCGAAATTGAATGTCGAACACGACAGAGTAGAAAATAATTACACAATATCGGATTCTTATGTTGAGAGTACGCTGAATACGGGGCTATGTATGGTTGCACCGAGCATTTGTGTTTATGGTGACAGGGACGAACTGGTTTTAATGATTTCTTTTGTCTATGTTGGAGATGAACTCCTAAATGCAAATAGGGTCATCGTGCGAGCAGGGGATAACAAATATACTTATAATCAAGATGCCTTTAGTGCGATCGGCCGAGATGTTTGTAAAATCAATACGGGTAAACTCAAATGGGTGGAGGGCTTTGTAACAAGAGCAGAAGATTTCGATATTGAACTGCTGCGGGATGCATTAAGTTCACAGGAAGCAATTTTCCGATTTAGCGGATATCAGAACTATGACTATGTATTAACGCAGCAAAATCGTCAGGCCATCACGGATGTGCTGAATGCCTACAACCTTATGTGCTCTGTCAGCCCGGACGTATTGCGCAAAGCGCTGGCATGACTTTTGAGCCGTGGGAACAGGCTGTTTTAAATAGCCGACGCTGTTGTATCCTATCCAAAATGTAATAAAACAAGTGTAAAATATTATTTGTTTACAAAAATACCCTGAATATGCACTCGTTCATGAAAAATTCATATATTGTTCAGAATGAGTTCACCACTTTTCGGTATAAGTAGGGCAACACAGGCGCAAAGAGCGCCGAACTCCCACGGAAGCGGACGAAGAACAGGGCAAAGAACGGTTCGCGGCACGCACTGCAATGCAGGTGCGTCGGCCCCGGAAAACGTCCCGCCGCACAGGAAAGGAAACGAGTTAGTATGAAAATTGGTTTTTGGGAACTTGTCGTCATCGTGATCGTGGCGTTCGTGTTCATCGGCCCGGATCAGCTGCCCGTCTACGCAAAGAAGATCGGCAAGATGCTGCGTGAACTGAAAAAGTACACCGGCGCTGCTTCTGAGGAGATACAGAAGAACGTTGTGGAGCCGCTGAATGAGATCCAGGCTCCCCTGAAGGAAGCTGTAGCCCCGCTGACCGATATCAAGAAGGATATCGACAACAGCGTCAAGGATGTGACCAAGAGCTTTACCGGTATCGGCAAGACCAGCAAGGAGGAAGCTGCCAAGGCAGAAGCTGCCGAGGAAGTGACCGAGCTGACCGAGGAGCCGGTGGAAGAGCTGGAAGAGGACGCTGCACCTGCCGCCAAGGCAGAGGAGAGCGCTCCCGCTGAGGAGACCGCGGCACCTGCCGAAAAGGCCGAAGAACCCGCTGCCCCGGTTGAAAAGGCTGAGCCTGCCGCTGCACCCGCAGAGGAAAAGGCCGAGCCTGCTGCAGAAGCGGCTCCCGCACAGGAAGCTGCCGAGGCTGCTCCTGCGGCCGAGCCGGTGGAGGAAGACCCTCGTCAGAATGATGTTCTGCCGAAGGACTGATTACTTACTGGATGCACCCGCGCCCGCGGTTGCCTGATACATGCAATAAGCCCGCCACGCGGCGCGGCAAAGTAAAAAGGAGATTTTTATTATGCGTATTGGTACTAACGAACTGCTGATCATCCTGGTCGTCGCTCTGCTGATCTTTGGACCCAAGAACCTGCCGAAGCTGGGCAAGATGTTCGGCAAGACCATCAACGGCTTCAAGAAGGGCATGGAGGACGAGGAAGGCTCCGATGATTCCGAGGAGAAGACCGAGAAGCAGGTTTCCAAGAAGGACGAAGACGAGGAGTAATTGTGGCTACGAACGTTAAGCGCAAAAAGAAAAAAGCCGAAGTCATGGCAGAGGACGGCAGCATGACGCTGACCGGCCATCTGAAAGAACTGCGGAACAGGCTGATCATCTGCGCGGTGGTGTTCGTGGTGGGTGTTGTGGTCTCGCTGGCATACGCCGACCGTCTGATCGATCTGCTCACTGCCATGGGCCGCGACTATTACGAGTTTGTTTCCATTGCCCCGCAGGAAAAGCTGATGCAGTATTTCCGCGTCTCCATTCTGGCAGGCGTGGTGGTCACTGTGCCGGTGGCGTTCTACCACATCTATGCATTTGCAAGGCCGGGTCTGAAACGGAGCGAGAGCACCTTCTTCAAGCTGGTCATGCTGCTGGGCCTTATCCTGTTCTGCGTGGGCGTGCTGTTCGCCTACAAGCTCATGATGCCCTTCATGCTGCGTTTCCTCAGCACCGGCATCGAGGGTGCCGAGTACATCCAGACCACCACCAGTATCGAGAGCTACGTCAACCTCTGTCTGACCATGTTCATCATTTTTGGCTGCGTGTTTGAGATGCCTCTGATCACCATCATCCTGTCCAAGATGGGCATTATCAACCCGCAGCTGCTCAAGCAGGTGCGCGGCGTTGCCATCGTGATCATCTTCTTCATCGCGGCCGTTGTCACCCCGCCGGATATCGTGTCTCAGTGCATGGTGGCCGGCCCCATGGTGCTGCTGTACTTCATCAGCATCTTCCTGAGCGGCATCTTCTATAAGCCGAAAGAGGACGATGATGACGAAGAGGATGACGAGGATGAGGACGAAGAGTAAGCTCTGACTTCAGGTTTTCTGTTTTATCATTGCAAAAGCAAAGGCTGCTGCGCCATTTGGTGCAGCAGCCTTTTTGTATGTGGAAAATGCTTCCGGTGCAGAGCGTAATCGCGTGGGGCAGATTCTATGGCTTTTGCAAAAGGCATTACCGCCGAATATGTACTCTTTTGCACGCACAAAAGAGTACCAGAAAGGACGGCGGTGCCCGTAGGGCATGAAAGCCCCGGTGGGGCTTTCAAGGCGCAGACCGGTTTGCGCAGCAAATGCTGTGTGTTCAACACAGCAAGGTCTCCGCTACTTTCGAGGCGCGGGAGGCGGCGGGTTGCGGCTCCCTGCGTCTGCTTCGTGCCTTGGACGGCACTCGCATCCTACAGGCCGCTGCCCCAACTCGTCCAGAGCGAAGCGGAGACAATTTTAAATCGTCGTTGCTTAGTCTATACAAGCCACCCGCCCTGTGCTAGAATGAAACCAACAAATCAAAGGCGGTGAAACCATGCACCCACTCCCGGAATATCCTCGCCCGGCTATGCGCCGGGACAGCTATGAGAACCTGAACGGCCTGTGGAAATACGCCATTACTCAGACAGCAGAATACCCCGCTGCGTGGGACGGCAGCATTCTGGTGCCCTACTCGCCGGAGACAAAGGCCTCCGGCGTGGGCCGCACCCTGCAGCCCGGCCAGTGGCTGCACTACCACTGCACCTTTGCTCCCCCTCCGGGAGAAGGGGGCCGGGTGCTGCTGCACTTCGGCGCGGTGGACGATGCCTGTGCGGTGCAGGTGAACGGCCATCTGGTGGGCGGCCATCGGGGCGGCTACTGGCCCTTCACACTGGATGTCACCGCCCAGCTCAACGATACGGGCCGCAACAGCCTGTGGGTGGCCGTGCAGGACCCTACGGACAGCGGCACGCAGGCACGGGGCAAGCAGACCCTGAAGCCCGGCGGCATGTTCTATCCGGCCCAGAGCGGCATCTGGCAGACGGTCTGGCTGGAGCGTGTGCCGGAAAACTACATCCAGTCGCTCACGGTCACGCCGGATTACGATGCCCGCACCGTGACCGTGAAAGCCCATACTTCCATGCCCGGCGGTGCAGTGAACCTGTGGGCCGTGGTGCGGGCCGGGGGCGTGACCATTGCCGAGGACTGGGGCAGCGACGAAGCGGACCGGGACGGCGAGGTGACGCTGAACATCCCGGAGGAACATTTCTTTCCGTGGAGCCCGGATACCCCGTTTTTGTATGACCTGACCGTGGGCACCACGCAGGGAGGGGAGGAGCAGTTCGACACCGTGCACAGCTACTTTGCCCTGCGCAAGTGGAGCTGTGAGCCGGATGCGCGGGGCGTGCTGCGCTTCTGCCTGAACGGAAAGCCCATCCTGCTCAACGGCCTGCTGGACCAGGGCTACTGGCCGCAGGGCCTGTATACCCCGCCTTCCGATGCGGCGGTGGAGCGGGAGCTGAGCGAGGTGAAAGCGCTGGGATTCAATCTGCTGCGCAAGCACGCCAAGATCGAGCCGCAGCGCTGGTACTACCACTGCGACAGGCTGGGCCTTGTGGTCTGGCAGGACATGGTGAACGGCGGCAGCAGATACAACCTGTGGTTCGTCACCTACCTGACCAATGTGCTGCAGCCCCTTGTGCGCCGCCTGCCCGACGCAGAGCCGCTCTGGGGCCTGCTGAGCCGCGGAAAAGCATCCAGCCGGGAAACATACCGCAAAGAGCTGCAAGCCACCGTAGAAGCCCTGCGATGCCATCCGTGCATCGGCTGCTGGGTGCCCTTCAACGAAGGCTGGGGCCAGTTTGATGCGGCCGGGGCAGTGCAGGCCATCCGCACGCTGGACGATACCCGCCTTGTAGACGAGGCCAGCGGTTGGTATGATCAGGGCGGCGGAGATGTGTGCTCCATCCACAACTATTTCTATCCGCTGCATGTAAAGCCCGGAAAGCGCACTGTGGCCCTGAGTGAATACGGCGGCATTGCATGGCCCATGCCGGGGCACGAAGCACCGGGCAAAACCTACGGCTACGGCACGGCCAAGAGCCGCGCAGACCTGACCGCCCGCTGCAAAAAGCTGCAATTGGGCACGGTGCTGCCGCAGCTCAAAAAAGGCCTCTCGGCGCTGGTGTACACCCAGCTGACGGATGTGGAAGATGAGGTGAACGGTCTGTTCACCTATGACCGGGCCGAGATCAAGCCGGATGCCAATGCCGTCCGCTCGGTGAATGCTGCCCTTGCCGCAGAGTTCGCAAAAGTGATGCGGTGAAAGAAAAAACTCCCTCAGTCATCGCGCAGCGATGACTGAGGGAGTTTTATGTTACAGCAGCTCTCAGCTGTTGGCGCTGTTGTTCACGATCTTTTTGGCGGGCAGCTTGTTCATGGCAGAGCTGTCCAGATCGTGTGCCAGCTCTGCACCGCCTGCGGCCAGTGCGTCGTCCAGCTCGCCGCCCTTCATATCGCTCAGGACCTGGCTGCGCAGGTCGTCCAGCGAAGAAACGCTCAGCGGGTCTACACGCACCATCAGGAGCAGGGTGGAGCCGTTGATCTGCACGGCAGCGGCTTCGCCGTAGGAAAGGCTGCGCAGAGCATCGGCTGCGCCATCCTGCGTAAAGGCCGAAGCAACATCGCTCTCGGTCAGCAGCTCGGTCTGGACGCTGGCGCTGTCGTCGGAAGTTTTGCCGTCCAGCACAGCGTAGATGTCCGGCAGGGCATTCTGTGCGGTCTCATGCAGGACACTCACCTGATCCGAGACCGTCTCGCCGCCTGCAGCATTGACGCTGTCGGCAGCGGCCTGTGCCAGCTTGAGCATCTCGGCCTTCTGGTCATCGTCCGCAAAGGCGTAGGTGCTGGTATTGTACAGCGGGATGCTGATGTAGCAAATCTCATACATGCTGTCGTCCAGATGGCTGGTCAGCTCGTCGTCCTCCACTGGGGTCTCGCCGTCCGGGCCGTAGACCATATCCAGCAGGGCGGTGTGCTCCACCTGCAGACGTTCATATGCCTTGACGGTCTCCAGACCAATGCCGTTGGCGGTGTAGGTGTCGCCGTACTGGTCCATCATCTGCTGGGCATAACGGTCGGCAGTGGAAAGCTGCTCTGCAGTCAGCTCACCGCCCAGCGCCTTGAAGCGGGCATCCACAGCGGCCAGCGTTTCCAGTGTTTCCTGCGTTTTCTGGGCCACGTAGTCGCTCACAACTGCGGTCTCGCCGCTGTCAGAGTCGGTGGTGATGGTCTCTTTCAGGAAGGCTTTTACGTCGGTGGTGTCCTGATCGGTGCCGGCAAGCTGGGCGGCCTGCTGGTAAGCACCGTACTGTGCCAGCAGATACATGCCGGAGGTGATCTCAAAATCACCGATGCTGCCCACGGTGTTCGGGGCGGAAATGGTGCAGCCCACAAGGCTGAACACCAGTGCAAGTGCGCAGATCAGCGCGAGAAGTTTCTTTTTCATGGCAATGCTCCTATGATGTTTATTTTTGCTCGGCGGAGGCAAGGATCTCTGCCATCGCCTTGAGGATGCTTTGCAGCAGCTCCAGCGGCTTTTCGTCGGGCTGCAGCGTGACCGAGAGATAGGGCCGGTTGCCTGCACCGGCGGTGACGCGGCCATTGAAGGCCACCAGCAGGCCCCGGATCATGGGCAGCTCCAGATTTTCCAGCTGCAGGGTGAGGGTGTCCTTTTTCTGGGTCACTTCGGTCACGCCCACAGTGCTGGCCTGCACGCGTACCAGCGACACGTTGACCAGATCGCTCACCGAGGGCGGCGGGTCGCCGTAGCGGTCGATGAGCTCGTCCAGCACATCGGCGGCATCCTCTGCCGTCTGGATGGCGGCAATGCGCTTATAAGCTTCAATGCGGCCCGGGCCGTCTGCGATATATTTCTCCGGGATGAAGGCATCCACCCGCAGATCCACAAGGCATTCGCTCTTGTCCCGCCGGACCGGTTCGCCCTTGGCCCGGGCGATGGCCTGCCCCAGCATCTTCACGTAGAGGTCGTAGCCCACGGCCTCCATGTGGCCGTGCTGGCTGTGGCCCAGAAGACTGCCTGCACCGCGAATTTGCAGATCCCGCATGGCGATGCGGAAGCCGGAGCCGAAGGCCGTGAACTCCCGGATAGCGGAGAGCCGCTTCTGGGCGATATCGGTCAGGGTCTTGTCCCGCCGGAAGGTGAAGTAGGCATAGGCCTTGCGGCCGGAGCGGCCCACCCGGCCTCTGATCTGGTACAGCTGGGCAAGGCCCATGCGGTCGGCATCCTCGATGATGAGGGTGTTGCAGTTGCGCACGTCGATGCCGGTCTCGATGAGGGTGGTGCACACCAGAATATCGATCTCGCCGTTCAGCAGATGCTGCCACACGGGGTTCAGCTCTTCCTCGGTCATCTTGCCGTGGGCAATGCCGATGCGTGCGCCGGGCACCAGCTTGCTCACATGGGCGGCGCAGGCTTCGATGTTGTCCACCCGGTTGTGCAGGTAGTACACCTGCCCGCCCCGGGCAAGCTCCTTCTTCATGGCTTCGGCAAGGATCACGTCGTTGTATTCCAGCACAAAGGTCTCCACGGGCTGCCGCTCGATGGGCGGCTGCTCGATGGTGGAAAGGTCCCGGATTCCGCTCATGGCCATGTTCAGCGTGCGGGGGATGGGGGTAGCCGAAAGGGTGAGCATGTCCACCCCGATGAAGTTCTCCTTGAGCTTTTCCTTGTGCTTCACACCGAAGCGCTGCTCTTCATCGATGATGACAAGGCCGAGGTCATGGAACTTCACGTCCTTGGACAGCAGCCGGTGGGTGCCCACCACGATGTCCACACTGCCCGACTGCAGGCCCCGGAGGGTCTCCTTCTGCTGTTTTGCGGTGCGGAAGCGGGACATCATCTCCACCTTCACGGGAAAAGCTTCCATGCGGGAGAGGATGGTGTTGTAGTGCTGCCACGCCAGCAGGGTGGTGGGGGCAAGGATGGCGCACTGCTTGCCGCCCATCACGCACTTGAAGGCGGCGCGCAGGGCCACTTCGGTCTTGCCCACGCCCACGTCGCCGCACAGCAGGCGGTCCATGGGCCAGCCCTTTTCCATGTCCTGCTTGATCTCGGCGGTGGCGTTCAGCTGGTCGTCTGTCTCGTCGTAGTCAAAGCGGGTCTCAAAGTCCCGCTGCCAGTCGCCGTCCGGCGGGAAGGCGTAGCCCGTGGCCTGACGGCGGCGGGCGTAGAGCTCGATCAGTTCCTGCGCCATCTCCTCGGTGGCTTTTTTTACCTTGGCGCGGGTACGCTGCCACTCGGCACCGCCCAGCTTTGCCAGCTTTACCTTTTCCTCGTCGCCGGGGGCGGTGTAGCGGCTCAGCAGGTCCAGCTGGGTCACCGGAACATACAGCACGTCTGAGCCGGAATACTGCACCTTCAGGTAATCTTTCGTGGCACCCTGCACTTCCAGCCGCTGGATGCCCGCATACATGCCAATGCCGTGGCTCTGGTGCACCACATAGTCCCCGGGCTTGATGTCCGAAAGGCTGGAAAGGGCGTTCTTGTTCTTTTTGCGCTTTTTGGTCTCGGCGGCGGTTTCTTCCTCCAGACCGTGCCTGCGGCTGGACAGCACTGCCGCATGGGCAAACGGAAAGGTGCACCCGGCGGTCAGATGGCCCGGCAGCACCTGTACGATGCCTTTTGTGGGCCGCACATCCCGGCTCATGCTCACGGAGTAGCCCTTGTCGGCAAGGTCGCGGGTGAGGGCGGCGGCACCCTTGGGCGTTCCGGAAAACAGGGTGACGGCATAGCCCTGCGCAATGAGCGGGTCAAGGTCTTCCCGCAGGGAAGCAAGGTCGCCGTTCCAGTTGGGGGCGGCAAAGGCCTCGGCGTTGATGAGGTCTTTCAGCTTGAATTCGTTCATGCCGCGCAGGAAGTTTTCGCACAGCAGGGTGCTCTGCTTCTGGGCGGCAGCGGCAAGGTCGTCCATGGTCTGGTAGAGTACATCCAGCCCGGGGCAGAGCACACCCTCTTCCAACAGGCCGGTCAGCTCTTCGCTGCGACGGAACTCGGTGGCCTTCTGGGCATCCCGGATGCCGCCCACCTCGTCCAGAATGAACAGCGGTGTGTCCAGATGATCCAGCAGGGTGGCCGGGCTTGGATAGCGCAGGCCGTAGTATTTATCCATGGCTTCCGGCATCAGGCCGGAGTCCAGCTGAGCAAGGTCGGCTTCCGTGGCCTTTTCCAGTGCGGTGCGGTGCCGGCCGCGTGCCTTTTTGATGGCGGCACGCAGGGCCTCGGCAGTCTCGGCGGTATCGCCGAACAGCACCTCGCGGGCAGGGGAAAGATAGATCTTTTCCAGTGCGCTGTCCCGCCGCTGGGTGAGCAGGTCGAAGGAAGAAATGGAATCGATCTCGTCGTCCCAGTACTCCACGCGGGCAGGCTGGCGCATATCCGGCGCATAGATATCCACGATATCGCCGCGCACACTGAACTGTCCCGGGCCGTCCACCTGACTGCGCCGTACATACCCGGCGGCGAACAGCCGGGCCACAAGACCCTCGCGGTTGTACACCATGCCGGGTTTGAGGGTAAGAGTGTTCTTTAAAAATTCATCCCGGGGCACGGTGTACTGCAACAGCGCTTCGGCGGGCACGCAGACCGCGTTCAGCCGCCCGCCTGCAAGGGAGCCCAGCACCGAAAGGCGGCGGTACTCGTACTCGCGGCCTGCGCCCTCCACTGGGCGCAGCATAAAGTCCCGGGGCGGGAACACCGCAGCGGCAAGCCCCAACGCCTTGAGGTCGTCCGCAAAGTGGGTGGCCTCGGCCTCGCCGGGGGTCACGATGCACAGCACCCGGCCAAGGTCTTTTTGCAGCGCAGCGTACAGCAGGGCACGGCCTGCGGGCGGCAGACCGAACAGCGCTGCCGGGCCGGGCTGTGCAAAGCTGGCGGCGATCTTCTGATATTCCGGTGTGGCCTTGAGTAAGGCTTCGTACATGGAAAAACCTCCTTTCTCGAAACCCTCTCAGTCATCGCTGGCGCGATGCCAGCTCCCCCGAAGGGGGAGCTTTTGACAAAGAGATCTCGTTTATCATTTAAGGGAAAGTTTATGGGGTGATGCGGAAAAGCTCCCCCCTCGGGGGAGCTGTCGCCGTTAGGCGACTGAGAGGGTTCGTTCCGCTTTACCCGTTATACTTGCTTTGTGCCAGACTCAGCTTGCCGTCCATGATGAGCTTTGCGGCGGCCTCAAGGTCGGGGTAGCGGCTGCTCAGAGCCTTGGCATCCTCTGCCGGGAACTTGCCCAGCACCCACGCGGCAAGGTCGTAGTCCGGGTGGGGCTTGGCACCCACGCCGATACGGATGCGGGGGAAGTTCTCCCCGCCCAAGCGGGCGATGATGCTCTTCAGGCCGTTATGTCCGCCTGCGGAGCCGGAGGGCCGGATGCGCAGCTTGCCGGGGTTCTGGGTGATATCGTCGCACAGAACGATGACGTGGTCGGCAGGAATCTTGAAAAAGCCCGCCGTGGGGGCGATGGAGTCGCCCGAAAGGTTCATGTAGGTCAGGGGCTTGAGCAGCACCACCTTGTGGCCGTCCACTTCGCCCTGACCCCACAGGCCTTCAAATTTGGCTTTGCTGACCGAAATGCCCCACTTGTCGGCCAGATAGTCCAGCGCGGCATAGCCCGCATTGTGGCGGGTGCCGTCGTATTTTGTCTCCGGGTTGCCAAGACCGGCGATCAGCCAGATGTCATTTGTATTCATGAGTGTTATATTTTCCTTTTTGTGATAAATTGTCCGATGCAAGTCCTAAGTATAACATACGCGCGTGCAAAAAGATATACATTATAAGCGAAAAAGATGCACCTGCAAACAAAAACCGCCGCGCAGGGCCATCCTGTGCAGCGGTCTGTACGCGAAAAACGGACAGCTTACTTGCTCTGCTCGTCTTCCAGCTTCTTTTTTTTGGCAATGTAGGCTTCCATCTTGGGCTCTGCCCAGCCCTCCAGATTGGTCTGACGGTCCCGGGCGATGCCCAGTGCCTGTGCGGGCACGTCCTTGGTGATGGTGCTGCCGGCGGCGGTGTAGGCACCATCGCCCACCTTCACGGGGGCCACAAGGTTCGTGTTGCAGCCGATGAAGCAGTAATCGCCGATCTGGGTGCGGAACTTATCCTTGCCGTCGTAGTTGCAGGTGACGGTGCCGCAGCCGAAGTTGCAGTACTTGCCCACGTCGCTGTCGCCGATGTAGGTCAGGTGGCTCACCGTGTTGCCACGGGCAAAGTTGGAGTTCTTGGTCTCCACGTATGCACCCAGATGCACGCCGTAGTCGGTGACGGTGTTCACCCGCACATGGGTGAAGGGGCCGATGTTGTTGTGAGGACCGATGTGGCTGCTGTACACCTGACTGGCGTTGACGGTGCTGCCCTCGTCTACGATGCTGTCCTCGATGAGGGTGTTGGGGCCGATGATGCAGCCCGCACCGATGACCGTTCTGCCGCGCAGGATGGTACCGGCCAGAATGACGGCACCCGGGGCAATGACCACGTCCGGTGCGATCTGCACGGTGCGGCTGTCGATGATCACGCCGTTTGCGATGTGCTGCAGCAGAATGACCTCGCGGGCGGCTTCGGCGGCATCCAGCTGCTCACGCGCTGCATTCAGCGCAGCAGAAGAAACAGAATTTTCCATACGATAGATCTCCCTTCCGGCACGGCGGCTCCCGGCGGGTGGATGATAAGGCCCGACCCGGAAAAATGATGCATCCATATCCAAAGATGGATACAACAGAAGCTTTGCGCCGACAAAAAAGAAAAAGCTGAAATTACAGGGATAGAAAGTTGTATCCAACAGACGGATAATCCGCATCAGAAAACGAAAAACCTCTCGAACTTTCTCCCATTCTATACTACCTTAAAACTTGGCAAATTTCAAGGGATTTGCATAAAAAATAACAGACAAATTCGGGATTTTGCATGGTGGAAAGGAATGGATTTTCTGGTATAATAGTTTAGCATTCACAAACAATGTTCATCGGTCGAGTTTTTAAGACAAGGCAAACGATGAGACTGCGGTGCGGCTGTGCTGCAGTCACGAATGGGAGGTAAACAACGCATGAGCAAAAAGTATCTGTACTACTTCAGCGAAGGCAATGATGCTTTCGGCGGCGACAAAGTCACCATGAAGAATACTCTGGGCGGCAAGGGTGCTGGTCTGGCAGAAATGACCGCAGCCGGTATGCCGGTGCCGCAGGGTTTCACCATCACCACCGACGCCTGCACCCAGTATTATGCAGACGGCCGTCAGATCAATGACGAGATCACTGCTGATATCTTTGAGCACCTCAAGGGTCTGGAAGAGATCACCGGCAAGAAGTTCGGCGATAACCAGAACCCCCTGCTGGTCTCCGTCCGTTCCGGCGCACGTCAGTCCATGCCCGGCATGATGGACACCATCCTGAACCTGGGCCTGAACGACGAGGCTGTTGAAGGTCTGGCAAAGAAGACCGGCAACGCCCGTTTTGCATACGACTGCTACCGCCGCTTCGTGCAGATGTTCGCGGACGTCGTTATGATGGTCCCGAAGAGCCTGTTCGAGGTCGAGATCGACAAGATGAAGGAAGCCAAGGGCGTCAAGAACGACGTTGACCTGACTGCTGATGACCTGAAGGAACTGGTCGGTGTCTTCAAGAAGATCTACGAAGAGAACGAGGGCAAGCCGTTCCCCCAGGATCCCCGCGATCAGCTGATCGAGGCTGTCAAGGCCGTCTTCCGCAGCTGGGACAACCCCCGCGCAAATGTCTATCGTAAGATGAACGAGATCCCCTACGAGTGGGGCACCGCAGTCAACGTTCAGCAGATGGCATTCGGCAACTCTGGCGACCGCTCCGGCACCGGCGTTGCATTCACCCGTGACCCCGCCACCGGCGCTAAGAAGCTGATGGGCGAGTACCTGATCAATGCACAGGGCGAGGACGTTGTGGCCGGCGTGCGCACTCCTTCTCCCATCAGCCACCTGAAGGATCAGATGCCTGAGGTGTACGATCAGTTCGTTGAGATCGCAACCCGTCTGGAGAACTACTTCCGCGATATGCAGGATATGGAGTTCACCATCGAGGACGGCCATCTGTACATGCTGCAGACCCGTAACGGCAAGCGTACCGCTCAGGCTGCTCTGCAGATCGCATGTGATCTGGTGGACGAGGGCATGATCACCGAGCAGGAAGCTGTCCTGCGCGTGGAGCCCAAGCAGCTGGATACCCTGCTGCATCCCCAGTTCGATGCCGCTGCCCTGAAGGCCGCCGAGGTCGTCGGCAAGGGTCTGGCAGCTTCTCCCGGTTCTGCCTGCGGCCAGATCGTCTTTACTGCTGAAGAGGCAGAGGAGATGGTCAAGTCCGGCAAGATGAAGAAGGTCGTTCTGGTCCGTCTGGAGACCAGCCCCGAGGATATCGTGGGCATGCAGGTTTCTCAGGGCATCCTGACCGTCCGCGGCGGCATGACCAGCCACGCAGCCGTTGTTGCCCGTGGTATGGGCACCTGCTGTGTCTCTGGCTGCGGCAATGATAACGAGGTCAAGATCGACGAGGAAGCAAAGACCTTCGAGATCAATGGCCACAAGTTCGCCGAGGGCGACTGGATCTCCATCGACGGCTCTACCGGCAACATCTACGGCGAGCAGGTCGCTACCGTGGCCGCTACCGGCAATAAGAACTTCAACCGCTTCATGGGCTGGGCAGACGCTGCTCGTCAGCTGCTGGTCATGACCAACGCTGATAACCCGCGCGACGCACAGCAGGCAGTGGATCTGGGTGCTGAGGGCATCGGCCTGTGCCGTACCGAGCACATGTTCTTCGCAGAGGATCGCATCAAGGCTGTGCGTGAGATGATCTGCGCACGTACCGTGGAAGAGCGCGAAGCTGCTCTGGCCAAGGTCGAGCCGTTCCAGCAGGGTGACTTCGAGGCCATGTACCGCATCATGGGTGAGCGCCCGATGACCATTCGTTATCTGGATCCGCCTCTGCACGAGTTCCTGCCCACCAAGGACGAGGACATCAAGGAGCTGGCTGCCGATATGGGCATGACCTTTGATGACCTGAAGAACGTGGTTACTTCTCTGCACGAGTTCAACCCCATGATGGGTCACCGTGGCTGCCGTCTGGCTGTTACCTACCCTGAGATCGCTGCGATGCAGACCCGCGCTGTGATCAAGGCTGCTCTGAACGTCTCTGCTGAGACCGGCCATGTGATCACCCCGCACATCATGATCCCGCTGGTCGGCGAGGTCAAGGAGCTGAAGTTCGTCAAGGACGTTGTGGTCAAGGTCGCAGACGAGCTGATCGCTGCTGCAGGCGTTGAGATGAAGTATCAGGTCGGTACCATGATCGAGATCCCCCGTGCAGCCCTGACTGCCGGCGAAATCGCCAAGGAAGCCGAGTTCTTCAGCTTCGGCACCAACGACCTGACCCAGATGACCTTCGGCTTCAGCCGTGATGATGCCGCCAAGTTCCTGGGCGCATACTACGAGAACAAGATCTACGAGAGCGATCCGTTCCAGCATCTGGATCAGATCGGCGTTGGCAAGCTGGTCAAGATGGCTGCCCACGACGGCCGCGAGACCCGTCCCGATCTGGGTCTGGGCATCTGCGGCGAGCACGGCGGCGACCCCACGAGCGTGGAGTTCTGCCACAATGTCGGTCTGGACTACGTCAGCTGCTCTCCCTTCCGTGTGCCTATCGCACGTCTGGCTGCCGCTCAGGCTGCCATCAAAAATCCCAGAAAGTAAGATTGTTGCATGAAGATGCACTAATCGCGCAGAACATGGGAAGATAAGCGTATGATAAACCTCCCCGGTGAAACTGAATGGTTTTGCCGGGGAGGTTTTTGTATTTTGGGAGGAAGATCATGAAGAAAACAGAACTAGTCCAATTCAAAGAGGAATATGAGAGTGCAGTGCGTAATGTTGATGAAATTATAAATAACCCATATACTGCAATTTTACTGAAATATAAGAAAGCAGAGGAAAGCAATTATTGTATCAAATTTAGGCAATACGCGTTGAGATATTGGGGGCAACTTCACGGTGTAGATTTTTCTGAATTTGGAGATAAAGATATTACAGTCGATGAATTTAACCATGCACTTTCGATGGCTCAAATTGAAAAGAAGACGGATTTTGAAGGTGGCGGGGGAAATGCTGAAAATAACATAATTGATCAAATAAAACGAAGATTAAATGTTATTTTATTTGGAGTGGTAAAGCCGGAAGATGATAGAAAAATCAAAATAGGCAAAGACGCGATGCTTAGTGCTTCAAATATAGTTTTCTTTGATGAGTTGTTGAAAATAGACGTAAGGGATTTGCAAAAGATTATAGATGACAGAGAGCGTGGAAATATAACAGGCTTACAAAGGATACATGCGAGTGCAGGAAGCTGTGAGCGTAATGAAGAAAGATGGGTAGACGACTACTACAGGGAACTGATAGTTCGAGGACTTTGTTCTTTAGGGGAAAATCCGGAGATTAAAGTTAGCCTTAGAGATGTGCAGGATAGAATAGACTCACTTTACCCGAGCGAAGAAGAAAATGACAGCTCAGAAGAATTTGAAGGCTGGGAAGTGATGGAATGGCTTGGTGATGAATTGCATTTTTGCGAAGTAAATTACCCGCAGACATCTTTAGTGAATAGAGTTACCTATGATAGAATTTTAAAAGCACTTGTGGAATGCAAAGAAAAAATCGAGGATTGCGTTGAAGAATTAGATAATATAAAATGCATAATGGAAGGAAGTCGAGAAGAAAGTAAAGGGTAAAAAATCTGTTAAAGAAAAAGAGAGAATCACTGGAACCAATATAGGTCGCTTTGTCGAGCTGTAACGGTTTTGGTGATTTTTTCTTTTTGAAAATATGAATAAAGTGTTAATGGAATAGTGCGAAAAAACCGAAAAAAGGGGAATCCATGCTGATTTTAGAGGACTCGATAAAAAGATATAATAACTAACGTGAAGACAACGTGGCCACAGTTGAAACACAAAACAATTCAAATTTGAGAGGAGATTTACTATGAAAAACAATATGGACTACTTCAAGACTATGAACGAGAAAGATCTTGACCTTACAAAAACCGCTGTTGACTGGACGGATAAAGCCTTTAGAGGCAACGGTGACTGCGCAGCGATTGCAAGAACAACGGGTAAAACTTGTAAAGTTGTATTGCGCGATGGCGAAGACACGTCGTTTCTTGAAGGTATCCATGCTTTTCTATTAAAGAATGGAAAACTGGATGCGGAGTGTAGCTGGAAAAGCGAAAATGGAGTGGAGAATCTACCCATTTGGTACAGTACGTATACCGGAAATTCTGGAAAAATCTTCTTTTCCTTTGTTATCCGGGGAAATGAAACGAAAGCGCCTATCATTGTTGGCCACACCAAGGAGATTGAACAGGAAAACTGTTATGAGCTTCTGCTTCATGCTTGGGATGCGGAAACTGGCTACATCTGGGTTGGCGACAACCGGGATGGTGGACTGACGAGGATTGATTACCTCATTTCTGGCAATATGACAGGTAAGCAGGACTCCATTGAGAAGCTTATCGCGCAAAGCTATCTTCAGAAAACTTCTGAGGAGGAAGAAAAGCATGAGTAAAGCCAAATTCAAGGAAAAACAGAAGAAGCTGCATGAGCAACGTGTGAGGCCGACTGAAGGAACAGAAGTTGTGCCCGCATGGGATTACGATTTCAGTGGTGCTAATGAGGTTCACCAGTCTGATGACTTTGAACCGCTTGAGAGTGTGGCTCTGTTCATCCCTGAGGGAAAGTCGAAGACCCGTGAGAAATTCAAGAAGAAGCGAGACAAAGCACGGCATAAGCTGGATGTGTCTGTGAGTCCAGAAACGGCTTCGGACTATCTGTGTGCGGATGGCATTATCACCAAACAGGAGCTTGTGGAGCGCCGCAAGGGGTTGGACGAGCAGATCGCAGAATTGCAGACCCAGTATGAGAGCGTAGAACAGGAGGATGAACGCAGCGGAGCACTGGACATGAACCTGATTTCGCAGAAGTTGGACGAGTGGCAGCGGGCATCGGAAAACGATGTCAACCGGGAGCTTATCAACAGCTGTGTGGCACAGATCACGCCGATGACGAATGAAGAGTTTCGCTGGGTGCTTGATTTCCAATTGTCAGAGTTGCAGGGGAGAAATACTGCTGCGTATACAATGGACGGCTTTATAGAAATGGCTCGCTTTTCGATTTCGTTTGAGGAAGCAAAGGCATTCAAAGCATCCCGAAATCAGGGAATCCGTAAAAATGAGTGGCATGATCTCACAGTAGTTGTGGGCATCCAGTCGAAGATTCAAAGGTAAGAGGGTGTGTCAGCTGTGCCGGTTGTGTCAGGAATTTTCAAAAGAAACCCCGTATCTCTGCCCTTCAATTTCATTGTGACAAATGGAAAAATCATTACAGACTGCAATAAATCCAGTTTCGACATTTGGGATGGTTTTCGTCTGATCAGACAGGTCTGGTTTTCTTTATCAAGAGCCAGCGGGCATTTTGTATCTTTTTTTGTGAGTGGAAAGAAGGTACAATAATAGCAAATGACTCACATCTGCGAGGTGATACCATGAATGATATTTACGCATACGACCCCGATACAGAGGAAGAAGCGGGCCAATGCATGGATGAAGTGATTCAGATTGCAGAGGAAAGCGGCGCCGAAATTCAGTTCTACTAAAAGATAATCATAAGCGACCATGAGGCGGAGCTTTTGCGCAGATAAAATGCTGCGGGAAGCTCCGTTTTTTATATAAATAAAAATTTTTTACTCTTCGGTTTCGCTCTATAAAACTTATATAAGAATGAAATTTTCTAAAATGCTAGAATAAAAACTGAAAATGAGCTATAATAATAACAGAAAGGAGTTGAAAGAATGCTTTGCCAGTTTTCTTTTCAGAATTTTAAGTCTTATAAGGATGAAACAACATTTGATTTCCGTGCAATGGCAATTCCGGAGTTTCAGGATGCCTTGATCCGACAGGAGAAAGCAGAAGACTTACTTCCGGTCAGTGCAGTCTACGGCCCCAATGGTGGCGGTAAGACGAATCTGCTTCAGGCATTCTTTTGCCTGATTAACCTTGTTGTGAAGCCGATTCATGCATTGGAGAAGAATCGGCAGCCAATGATTTTCCAGCAGGGCAGCAGTGTGGCTCCCTTTATGCTGGATGAAAGTTCTGCGAATGAACCTACGATTTTTCAGGTGTTCTTCCGTGTAGACGAGAAGGAATACCAGTATTACATTGCGCTCAAGGAAGAAATTGTCTTTGAGTCTCTTCTGTGGCGTACACTTGGTGGTAAGAAGACAGGACTGATTTTTGAACGAGACGGCCAGAAGATTGAATTGGGTGCAAGTATCAATAAGGCAAGCATCAACTTGGACGTCAACCCGAAGATGCCGTATCTTTCTTTTTTGGCGATCAACTACAATATCCCTGTGATTGCAGAAGTGCAGAATTGGTTTGAATCCTGTATTACACAGAGCTACGCAAACCCCAGAGCGGAAAACATTGTGCTGGTGTCCAAGAGTGAGACGACTAAGGAAAGCCTGATTCATGCACTGAATGATGTAGGTATTGATTTGTCCGGTTATCGCTATGATGAGGATAGCAAGCACCTGTTTACGCAGAGAACAATCAATGGCAAAGTCTATGAGCTTCCCTTTGAAGCGGAATCGGATGGAACCAAGAAGATGATTGCAGCCTTGCCGGTTCTGATGGTAGCATTGCAGGAAGGCCGCACAGTGGTTGTGGACGAATTGGATGCCAAGCTGCATCCGAAGCTGCTCCGATATGTGATTCAGATGTTCAAGAACCCGGAACTGAACAAGAAGGGCGCACAACTGCTATTCAGTTCTCACGACCTGACTACGATGAAGAATACAGTTTTCCGTCGTGATGAAATTTGGTTTGCCGCAATGAATGACAATCATGAGAGCGAGATTTATTCGCTTTATGAATTCCGGCAGGAGGACAACACCCGCGTCAAGAGCACAGCGGCCTTTGACAAGCAGTATCTGGAAGGCCGATATGGTGCAGACCCCTACCTTTCTAATATGCTGACAGGGAGGGATTGGGCATGAGTCTGAAACCTCCGAAAAAGAGTGACCTTGGAAAAAGCTGGATGAAGAATCGCCGTGATAAGGCAAGGATGATTCAGCCGGAATACCACTTGATTGCATCTGAAGGTACAGAAACCGAGCCGCAGTATTTTGGCGCAATTCAGAAAATCATCAATGCTAAGTACCGTGATAGAATCCAGCTAAAGGTAGAGGGCATTGGCGACAATACGGTGAATCTGCTGATGAAAGCTCGTCAATACGTTCAGAATAACGGCATTGTGTTTAAGCACGTCTGGATTGTCTATGACACAGATGATTTTCCGGCAGAAAATATCGACATGGTAGCACAGCTGTGCGAAGAATACAATGCACAAGGTGAGACGATTTACCATGCTGTATGGTCGAACCAGTGCGTAGAACTGTGGTATTTGCTGCATTTTATGTATATGGATACTGATATTGATAGATCTCGTTACTGGCCGAAGCTAAGCGATTGGCTGAAAAACATTGGCGCAGGGAGTTACGAGAAGAACCGCCCGGATATGTATGAAGTGCTGCGACCTTACATGGACATTGCGATTGCCAACGCAAAGCGATTGGACAAACAAAATGAAGGACGGAAACCCTCTGAGTCAGCACCCGGAACGAAAGTTTACGAACTGGTTGAGATGCTGAAGCCTTATCTTTCGGACACATTATTATAGTAGAAGGGTGATTATGCCTTCTCAAAAGTAAGTTCCTAAATGCCTATGGATTCCATTGGAATCCATAGGCATTTTTTCTGTAAAAGATGGAAGATTCTTGTTTTATAAGTGGCGGGACGGTATAATTAAGTTACAGCTATGAATATGAAAGGCAGGACTTTTGTGAAGAAGATATTCGTAAAATATAAATGGCTGCTGATTGCGCTGCTTATGATTTCAATAATCGCTATTCCAATGGTGGTTAATATCCTCTTTAAGTTTTCCAGCGCTTTTCCGGCTGAATGGTCGGCAGGAGATGCACTTTCCTATGTTTCTGGATTGCAAGCTTTGCTGGGTACCATTATACTTGGCATTATCACTGTTGAGCAGGGACAAGACGCACAAGAAGTTAATAGGCGCTTAAGCGAAGAAAATAATAGACTCCAAAAAATAATGTCACAAAAACTTTTACCAGCTGTGAAGCTGACAAATCCATCATGCAAACCGACAATGCTTCATCGCGGAGCACTGTCCTATGTGCCACAGTCCAAACAGTTCAGAATTATTCGGTCTTATTATGGAGATTCAGTACAACATGAAACCAGTGAGATTCGAGTGAATATTGATTCCTTGGTTGAAGAAATAAAGTATATTAAAACAATAGAATTTTCCTTGCAAAATATTTCTGAATCAATTATTCGGCATATTCAAGTGGATAGCGTTGATATTGTTGGATTCCAAGGCAAAACAGAGTTAGTGGCGTGTCAAAATTTTGGACAAGGCGGAATAGGAACGCTACTCGCAATGGGCGATTCTGTGGATGTGAGTCTGAAATTGTATTCCAATAATGCTATTTATAAGGAACTTTGGGATGACGATTTGGCTGGAGTGGCTGTTGTGATGCATTTGACTAATACTACGATTTCTGGGACAACATTTTCGGAATATATTGAATTCGGAATGCAGAATAACGGCCATTACCATATCAACTATGGAGAACCCCTCAAGCAGACAGGGCGAGTGAAGGTGGATTGACTCGAACGCTCTGTAATTTTGGCACCCGCTCAGGCTGCTATCAAGAATCCCCGCAAGTAATTGCGTGAGCGCTTGAAAAAGCACCAATAAAATAAACGAACCGCCCCGGTTTCCGCAATGGAAGCCGGGGCGGTTTTTATATCGTGGATTACCAATGAATTGATTCCCAGTTACGCATCATCCGTCTCGGACAGGGATCTCTTAATGTCGCACTCAATTTTTGCAAGTGGAAGTTGAATCATTGATATGTTCTTGAAGTTGATCAGAGTCTCGACTTCATCGCAGGTCTCAATCGTTACAATGCTATTATCAAGTAATTCGCCCATTTCATAAATTTGCTGCACAGCAGTGGCTAGAGAGTCCGAGACATCGCAAGACAAAGTGAGGTGCTGAATTCGACCGTTCGAGAACATAATAGTGGCGGTGTTCAGTTTAGAAGCGAACGCTTCGGAATCGATTTTACAAATATCAATAATGTGGTCGATGGCCCCTACCAGTAATGCGGAAAGATCGTAGTGGGAAGGAGTGTCTCCGACGTCTTTGTATGCCATATAATCATCAAACGCTTCATACACGACCGCCGGAATTTCGCCCTCACTTACAGTGCTGTCCCAATCCATGTCAACAGGAGAGTCGCAGGCCTCATCAAGAAGCACCAGCTCTTCAATTTTATCGCAGTTGATCATCAAAAGAGAGTTGTCCATACAAGGAATGGCCATATATTTTTCAGTGCTATTTTTATAAACTAGCTGCCGGGTATAGGCCGTTATCGGAAACCACAAATATTTTGGCTGACCTTGGACTAAGATGCCTAAGTGCCCCCAAAATCCACCGGGAGAATGGATTGTTGTTGGAACGTTTTTGACACAGTAATCCATGCTGCTGACCGGAGTTTGAAAATAACCGTCGCCCAGTACACCAGTTACACCGGTTCCAAGGCAATAGGCGACATCTCGCAGTTCTGCGAGGGGGACATCTTCGCCAGCTTCAATTTTTTGCAGTTCATCAATGGAAAGTCCACATCGTTGGCTCAATTGTTGAAGATCGAGGCGGAGTGCATCACGCAACGTTTTAGAGTCAGTGAAAGGGTTGGCGATGCCACCCATCAGTTCACTGGGCGTGAGGGAAAGAAATGCAAGCAGCTTTGAAATGTGCTTTTCAAAATTGGTTTTGTTGGTTACTTCGCCATTTAAGAGCTTATCAAGTGTTGGGCGAGAGATACCTGCACCAGTGCATACATTGCTTTTGGTATATTTGTGACTGCCAATGATTTGGTTTAGCTTGCATCCTACCACATCACGGGAATTAAACAAATCATTCATGTCATACATGGCTATCGCCTCCTTTAATGCAAGTATACGTCGATTTTCCAAATTTGTCAATATTTATTTTACATATTTACACAAAAATGTTTGAAAATAGGAGGGCGGTGACTGGTTGAAAATTTAAGAGCGACTGAGTATAATAAGACTGTAAAATGCTTTATTCAGGAAAAGAGGTCTGTATGGCAAAGTTTGTACCATTTATTATAAAAACAGACGGCAGTCAGAATATCAGTGTGAAAATCGTGCGCATGAAAAAGTCTGACGCAGTACAGACTGAAAAAGAACCCGTCTGGCAAACAAGCTGGTTGTCAGATTATATTCAGGATGATGCCTTTGAAAAGTATACCTTAAAGACGAGTGATGACGAATTGGTTGCGCTGGCTGCATACGAAATATTGGAAAATGACGTGATGGTTCATATTACCTACATTGAGAGCCAGCCGGAAAGCAATCCGACAATTGTCGGGCATTCTAAAAAGTATCAGGGCATTGGCCGGGTGTTGATTGCGTACGGAATCAAGCTGTCGATTGACCATGAATGCGGCGGGACGGTTACGTTCGAGGCAAAAGTTCCGGAGCTGGCAGAGCATTATGTCCGGGACTATGGAGCTTGTCCATTGCCGAGTTTTGGCGGAGCACCGCGTTATGAACTTTCTGGTGAGGCAGCAATGAACATCTTTGTAACTTACTTGAAATGAGGTGTGTTTGATGAGTGCAAAAGAATATTTTCAGCGTGATGCAGAGCGAGAGACATTTTATCGCACATTTTATCAAATTTGCAGACGCTTTAATGTCACATGGTCAACAGCAACGCCGGAAGTCCGAGCTTTTATTGAGGAAGTTACCCGTGTGACTTATGAACGGGAAAAAGCAAAGCGTAACGGAGTTTCTCTTAGCACAGTGAAGCCGTTCTTTGGAGATACAGCGTGTTAAAGAAACGGCAGATCACTGCTGCGAACGCTCTGTAATTTTGGCACCCGCCCAGGCTGCAATCAAGAACCCTCGCAAGTGATTGCGTGAGCGCTTGAAAAAGCACCAATAAAATAAACGAACCGCCCCGGTTTCCGCAATGGAAGCCGGGGCGGTTTTTTATACAAAAAAGAAATCGTTTTTTTTGTAGCTTTGATGAATTGGCGCAGAGTCATTGACAGCAGAAGGGCAGAAGCGTATCTTTGAAACAGAAAACGGAACCGGGCTATAAATAGCAGGTTTCTTTACCTTGCGAGGACACTTTCGTTTTGATGAGGCACGACCCGGTGTGCCGCTTTTTTCATTTGCGGAGATAAAATACAAAAAGTACGGATTATAGTACACATTATCTGTTATGCTCGGTACATGGAAGGCACACACCGGAAAAGGAGCAAAAATGCGAAGGACGTTGAATAAAACAAGGTTTTTGGCCGGTAAAACGGACCCGGAAAATACCAGCCTGTGGCTGCCGCTCTGGATGCATCTGTGGGATACGGCGGGCATCATGGAGCGGCTAGTCCGGCAGTGGCTCCCCGAAAGCGTAAAACGGGCCATGGGCTTTGAGCGCGAGGAAGCGTTGCTCGCACATGCCCGGTTTTTGGGTGGAATCCATGATATAGGCAAGGCTACGGTAGCCTTTCAGGCAAATATCCTGCGCACCCTGCCGGAGGCGAGGCAGCGGCTGGAAACGTTGACGCCGCTGGACTGTCCTGAACAGAACCGCCGGGAGTCGCCGCATGCCCGGGCGGGCGAGGCAGTCCTGCTGTGGGATGACTGCCCCGGCGGGATCGCCTCCATTGTGGGGGCGCACCACGGCAAGCCACAGAGCTGCGCGGCGGTCGATGATCAGTTAGAGGGTTGGGAGAGCAACTACTACCCCAAGGGACAGAAAAAGGTCTGGGAGAACTTCTGGACAGAACTGCTCATGACTGTTTTGCAGGACTGTGGCTTTGACGACACAGCGGAGTTGGATGATCTGAATCCGCAGGAGGAAGTGCTTCTGACCGGACTTCTGATCATGGCAGACTGGATCGCCAGCAATACGGAATACTTTCCCCTGATTCCGGTAGAGGAGTTGGGCAGCATGGAGGATTACCCGGCGCGGGTGGACAGGGCTTGGGAAAAGCTGGCGCTGCCCTTCCCGTGGGAGGCACAGCCGGGCATCGCAGACCCGCAGGAGTTTGCGGTGCGGTTCGGCTTTGCGCCCAATGCGGTGCAGAGGGCTGTTCTGGAGGCTGTGGATACCGCAGCAGAACCGGGCATCCTGATTTTGGAAGCACAGATGGGCGTGGGTAAAACCGAGGCGGCGCTGGCCGCTGCGGAGGTCATGGCCAGCCGATTCGGGCTGGGTGGTGTCTTTTTCGGGCTGCCCACACAGGCCACGGCAAACGGCATCTTTCCCCGGCTGCTTGGCTGGGCAGACGCACAGTCTGAGGAGACGCTGCCGCAGGCTATAAAGCTGGCACATGGCATGGCAGAACTGAACGAGTGCTATCTGCGGCTGCAGGGGCGCGGGGTGCAGTTGGAAGAGGACGCGCAGGAAGCGCATCAGGTGCAGGTACACCAGTGGTTTCGGGGAAACAAGCAGGCACTGCTGGCAAACTTTGTGATTGGCACAGTGGATCAGTTGCTGCTGGCGGCACTTGCCCAGAAGCACGTTATGCTGCGGCATCTGGGGCTTGCGGGCAAGGTGGTCATTATTGACGAGTGCCACGCCTACGATACCTACATGAACTGCTATCTGGACCGCGCACTGGAATGGCTGGGCTGGTACAAGGTGCCGGTCATCCTGCTGTCAGCCACCCTGCCTGCCCGGCGGCGCGCGGAACTGGTCGAGGCTTACCAGCAGAAAAAGGCTGTCCCGGACGCCCCATGGAAAACCAGCTGCGGCTATCCGCTGCTGACATGGACGGACGGCGCAGAGGTAAAGCAGACGGCTATCCCACCAGACGCACCCGGTAAAACGGTGCAGCTGACCACGCTCACAGAGCCGGAGCTGCCCGCGTTGCTGCGCCGGAAGCTGGCAGAGGGCGGCTGCGCGGGAGTGATCGTCAACACGGTCAAAAAAGCGCAGAAGATCGCGCAGCTGCTGCGGGAAAGCCTGCCGGACAAAGAGGTGCAGCTGTTCCATGCGCAGTTCCTGATGCCGGACCGCGCAGCGCGGGAAAACCAGCTGATGGCACGCATTGGCAAGGGCTCTGAACCGGAGCGCCGGAACGACCTGATCGTGGTGGGCACGCAGGTGATGGAGCAGTCGCTGGACATTGATCTGGATGTTCTTGTTACAGAGCTTTGCCCCATGGATCTGCTGTTGCAGCGCATCGGACGGTTGCACCGTCACCGCCGCAGCCGCCCCGCCCCATTACAGCAGGCCTGCTGCGCGGTGCTGGACACCGGGGAAGATGCCTTTGATGCGGGCAGCGAGGCGGTATATGGACAGTGGTTGCTCTGGCGCACCCGGAAGTTTCTGCCCCGGAGCATCCGGCTGCCGGAGGAGATCTCTCCGCTGGTGCAGCAGGTCTACGGCTGGGAGCGGGAAGCTCCCGGTGGAGCGCAGGGGGAGGAAATGCGCTGCGTATATGAGCAGACGCAGGAGAAAAAGAAAGCGCGCGCCGAGGTGTACCTTGTGCCGCAGCCGGAAACGCACCGGCTGGCGCAGTTGAATACGCTGGACGACTGGATGCAGAACGAGGGTGCCCGCTCCGACCCGGCGGCGCGGGCAGCAGTGCGGGACGGCGACCCCTCGGTAGAGGTGCTTGTAATGCAGTGTCGGGCAGACGGCAGCATCCACTTTCTGCCGTGGCAGGAGGGTGGCAGCGCCGTAGCTGCTGACAGCCCGCCCCCGCCGGAAACGGCACTGAAGATCGCCCGGCAGAAGCTGCGGCTCCCGGCGGTGTTCGGCAAAGCGTGGAAGGTGGATAGGGTCATCCGGGAGTTGGAAGCGGATAACCGCAGCCGCCTTGCGGCGTGGCAGCTGTCGCCGCTGCTGCACGGAGAACTGATCCTGCTGCTGGATGAAAACCTGACTGCCCGGCTTGCGGGCATGGAACTTTGTTATGACCGTGAAAACGGCCTGACCTACCAAAAGGAGGAAACGGATGAAGGAAATTGAATTCAACCTGCTGACCGAACCGTGGATACGGGTGCGGCTGCGGGACAACACGGTGCGGGAGGTGTCCCTGACCGAGGCGCTGGTGTCGGCGCAGGATTATGTGGATCTGGCAGGCGAGATGCCCACCCAGAACGCCGCCGTGCTGCGGCTGTTGCTGGCGGTGCTGTTCACCGTGTTCTCCCGGGTGGATGCAAAGGGAAAACCCCAACCGCTGGCACAGAGCGATGATGCACTGGAGCGCTGGAGCGAGCTGTGGCAGCTTGGGCATTTCCCGGCAGAGCCTGTCCGGGACTACCTGGAGCAGTGGAAGGACCGCTTCTGGCTGTTCCACCCGACACACCCCTTCTGGCAGGTGCCGCAGGCAAAGATCGGCACGGAATACGGCGCGGCCAAACTCAACGGTGAAATGTCGGAAAGCAGCAATAAACTCCGGCTCTTTCCACTGTATGCGGGGCAGAGCAAGGAGCAGCTGAGCTATCCGCAGGCGGCGCGGTGGCTGCTGTGCGTGAACGGCTATGATGACACCTCCGCGAAGCCAAAAGGAAAGGGACTTCCGTCAGTAGGAGCCGGGTGGCTGGGCAAAATCGGTTTTATTCAGGCACAGGGTGATAATCTGTACGAGACCCTGATGCTGAACCTGACGCTGCTGCGCGACAGCCGGGAATGCTGGGGCGAAAGCAAGCCCTGTTGGGAATTGGAAGCACCAAAGAGCGCGGAACGGACAGAAATTTGCTGCCCGGACAACCCGGCACAGCTGCTCACCCTGCAATCCAGAAGGCTGTTGCTGCACAGGACAGGGGAGAATGTGGATGGGTTCTGTCTGCTGGGAGGAGATTTCTTCCCCAGAGAAAACGTCTTTGCCGAACAGATGACCATCTGGCGCACGATGCCAATCAAGAAAAATGAACCGGTGGTGTTTGTGCCCTGTCGTCATGACCCGGCTAAACAATTCTGGCGGGAGTTCCCGGCTGTCTTTTGTCAGGACAGCGGGCATCGCCCGGGCGTTGTATGCTGGATCGAAAAGTTGCAGGAAAAGAGATTGAAACTTCTGGATCCCCGCAGAAAGGTACATTTCCGTATCTCCGGTGTCCAATATGGCGATAAGGACTTCTTTGTAAATGATTCTTTCAGCGACAGCCTGACCTTTCAGGCAGGGATTCTGGATGAGATAGGGCGTCCATGGCAGAGTCGGATCGTCAGAGAAATCGAGCGCTGTGAACAGACAGCGGCGCTGGTAGGACATTTTGCGCAGGAACTGGCAATTGCCGCCGGTGACCGGAATGAAAATGCAGGCGGCGCGGTTCGTGCACAATTCTACTTTGCAGTGGATCAGCCTTTTCGGCAGTGGCTGCAGGCGATCGACCCGGAGCAGGACGACCCGGATGAGGCAGCGCTGCGCTGGCAGGCGCAGGCGCGAAACATCGCGGAAAAGCTGGGAAAACAGATGGTGATGGAGGCCGGAAATGCCGCCCTGAAGGGACACCGCATTGTGGTGGATAAGGATAAAAAGACCGAGCGCACCATCCTGTATACCTCGCCAAAGGCCTATAATCGTTTCCGCACAAGGCTTTGGGAGATCTATCCCAAAACAGAACCATAAAGGGAGAATTGTATGAAAACACAGGACGTCAAACTGTATGCGGCGCAGCAGCTGCACAGGCTTCAGTCTCTGCCGGACAACCAGCGGCGGGCAGAGCTGGCAAAGCTGCGTCGGGGCATCGGCCACGCACCCGGCGAACTGCCGGAACTGTGGGGAAGTTTTTTGCTGGAAATGCCGGAAAGCTTTCAGGGCCGCAGTGCTCCCTCGGCGGCAGAGTGGGCGGTCTACCTTGCCCTGACCCTGTATGCTATGCATCAGCAGGGGAACGACCGCCCCATGAACTGCCCTGGCAACACACTGGGGCGTGCGGTGCGGCAGCTGGCAGAGCGGAACAGTGCCGGACAGGACTGGACCGAGGCCAGTGTGCTCCGGCGGTTCAACGCGCTGGCCACCGCAGAAGAAATTACCGAGATCAGCTACCATCTGCGGGGCATGATCCAGCTGCTGAGCGCGGCAAAGGATGGCGGCATCCCGCTGGACTATCCGCAGCTTGCGGCAGACCTGTATGAATTGCAATGCACCGACCCGCGGTATGCGCAGACCCCCGCCAATGTTCGTCTACGGTGGGGACAGGACCTGTACCGCGACCCGAAGCCTGCACCGGATGAGAAAGAAAAGGAGAATTGATCATGAATAAGCGCCTGTATGTTGATTTCCACATTTTGCAGACCGTCCCGCCCAGCTGCATCAACCGGGACGATACCGGCAGCCCAAAAACGGCAGTGTACGGCGGTGTGCTCCGCGCCCGGGTATCCTCGCAGGCATGGAAGCATGCCATGCGCGCAGCCTTTGCGGAGAATGCTCAGCTGGACGTGGGCAAGCGCACTAAAAAGGCCGCAGAACTGGTGAAGGCGCAGATCCTTGCACTGGCCCCGGAACTGGATACGGACAAGCTGGCAAAAAAAGCGCTGGAGAATGCGGGCATCAAGAGCGACGATAAGGGCACCAAGGCACTGTTCTTCATGAGCACTGCGCAGGCAAAGGCATTGGCAGAGCTGGCTGTGGAGGGCTCTGCGGATAAAAAGCAGTATCGGGATGCCCTGAAAGCGGCGCCCTCGATGGACATGGCGCTGTTTGGCCGTATGGTGGCAGATGACCCTTCTCTGAACTATGACGCCGCTGCGCAGGTGGCACACAGTATCTCCACTCATGCTGTGCAGAACGAGTACGATTACTTTACCGCCGTGGATGACTGTCAAGCAGAGGACAACGCCGGTGCAGGCCATCTGGGCACGGTGGAGTACAACTCCTCCACCTTGTACCGCTATGCCACAGTGAACGTGATGGAGCTGGCCGGGCAGCTGGGTGCAGCGCAGACCGCGGAAACGGTGCGGGCCTTTGGTGAGGCGTTCCTCTTCTCCATGCCCACCGGCAAGCAGAACACCTTTGCAAACCGCACTCTGCCGGATGCAGTCTATGTGACCATCCGGGAAGATCAGCCGGTGAACCTGTGTGGTGCATTCGAGCGTGCCGTGCCCCGCAGTGCGCAGGGGTATGCCGCGCCTTCCAAGGCGGCACTGGCACAGTATGCGCAGCAGATGTACAGCAGCTTTGCCGAGGCCCCGGCGCAAAGCTTTACCGTGGGCAGCGGGCTGGAGGAACTGGCTCCGGCGCAGACGGCAAAGGCTATGCTGGACGCATTGGAAAAGGCTGTCCGGGATGCACTTGCCGGAAATGAGGTGGGGTAATGGCAACGCTGTTGCTTCGGCTGGCAGCGCCTTTGCAGGCGTGGGGCGCGGACTCCAAATTTGAGACCCGCAAGACGGGCCGTGAACCCACCAAGAGCGGCGTGATCGGTCTTTTGGCGGCAGCTCTGGGGCTGCGGCGGGACGAGCGCGAAGCACTGCTCCGATTGACCGGGCTGCGGTTCGGCGTCCGCGTGGAGCGGGAAGGGCAGCTGCTGGTGGACTACCACACGGCAAAGACGCAGGATGAAAAGACCTCTTATGTGACCTACCGCCATTATTTGCAGGACGCCGTGTTTCTGGCCGGTATTGAAAGCGAGGATGCCGCCCTTTTGCAGCAGCTGCAGCAGGCGCTGCTACACCCGGCGTTTCCGCTGTATCTCGGCCGCCGCTGCTGCCCGCCTACCCTGCCGCTCTGTCTGGGAGTACGCCCGGGCAGCTTGCAGGAGGTGCTGCAAGCGGAACCGCCCCTGTGTCCGGGACGGCAGAGCCGGATCTTGTTGGATGCCGACCCGCTGGAGCCGGGCACGGCTCCGCAGCGGGATGTGCCGGTGAGCTTTGACCCGCATCATCGGCAGTACGGCTACCGCTCGGTACGGGAGCTTTGGCAGAAAGTGCCGGACAGCCCGGAGACTACGGAGCACGACCCGTTCCGGGAATTGTAAAAAGGGGGCGAGAGAATGTATTTATCACGGGTAGAACTTGATCCCACCCGCCGCAGCACCATGGCTGCGCTGGCGGCACCGCAAAAATTGCATGGCGCAGTGGAAAGCGCTTTTGCAGGGGAGCGCCGCCGCAGACTGTGGCGGTTGGATCGTCTAGGAGAGCGGTTGTATCTGCTGCTGCTCAGCGAGGATGCGCCAGAGCTGTCCGGCGTGGTGGAGCAGTTCGGCACCGGAGCGGCTGCGGAGACCCGCAGCTACGACTCGCTTTTGCAGCGGGTGGAGCCGGGCAGCTGCTGGCAGTTTCGGCTGACCGCAAACCCCACCAAAAGCTGCAAAGACCCCCAAAACCCCGCAGCGCGGGGAACTGTAGCCGCACATTGCACGACACAGTACCAGAAGCAGTGGCTGTTGGAGCGCGCCGCAAAGCACGGCTTTGCCCTGCGGGAGGAGGGATTTACCGTGACCCGGGTGCAGTGGCAGCACTTTGCCAAGCACGGCACCCGGCCGGTGACCCTGTTAGCAGTGACCTATGAGGGCATTTTGCAGGTGACCGATGCAGAGCAGTTCCGGGCACTGCTGTGTCAGGGCATGGGGCGCGGCAAGGCCTATGGCCTTGGACTGATGACCGTTATGCGCGGAGGAAACTGAGATGGACGAGATGCCGGGCATGATCCGGCCGGACCTGCAGGCGCTGCCGCAGGTGAAAGACCGGATGACCTTTCTGTATCTGGAACACTGCACCCTTGGCCGACAGGACGGCGCAATCACCGTTACAGACGAAAAAGGGATCGTTCAGATCCCGGCGGCGGGCATCTCGGTGCTGCTGCTGGGGCCGGGTACACGGGTGACCCACCGTGCCATGGAACTTATGGGTGACATGGGCGTGGGTGCTGTCTGGGTAGGTGAGCACGGTGTGCGGTATTACGCCCATGGCCGTCCCCTGACCACCCACTCGCAGCTGTTGCTGCGGCAGGCAGAACTGGTCAGCAACACCCGCAAGCACCTGGATGTGGTACGCAAGATGTATCAGCTCCGTTTCCCGGACGAAGATATCTCCCGGCTGACGATGCAGCAGCTGCGGGGACGCGAGGGCAGCCGTGTGCGGCAGGTATACCGCAAAGCTTCCAAGGATACCGGTGTTCCGTGGAGCGGCCGACTGTACCGCCCGGAGGATTTTGCATCGGGAGATGCCGTCAATCAGGCGCTTTCTGCCGGGCACGCCTGTTTGTACGGTCTGGCGTACGCGGTGATCGTGGCATTGGGCTGCGCCCCGGGTCTTGGCTTTGTTCATGTGGGGCACGAGTGCTCCTTTGTGTACGATATTGCCGACCTGTACAAGGCCGAGGTGACCATTCCCATCGCCTTTGAAGTGGCGGCACAGGCTCCGGACGACCTGCCGGCCGTAGTGCGCCGCCGGGTGCGGGATGCCATGGTAGAGCATCATATTCTGGAGCGCATGGTGCACGATATCCGGTATCTGCTCCTGAATGCGGATGAGCGGGAACAGGAGCCGGAAGCTGTTTATCTGTGGGACAACAAAGTGGGCACTGTGGCCAACGGCATCAATTATTTTGAAGAAGAGGGTGATGAAACATCGTAGTTCTCACCATGACGAACTGCCCGCCAAAACTGCGCGGGGATCTGTCCATGCTGGTCCGCGTGGAAGAAAACGTTCCGGCAGAGATCACAGCCCTGACAGGACTCAGCGCTGCGGAATTGCAGCAGGGAACAGAACCACGGGAAGCGCTGAATAGCTTTTTGTTGTTTATTGGCAAAGACCCACTGGTGGGACATAATATTGCCTTTGATCTGGAGTTTCTGCGCATGACCTGCAAACGATATGGCTTTCCGGCACCGACCAACCGCCAGATCGACCTTGCACAACTTGCCCGCCGAAACCTTACAAGGATCGCAAATTATAAGCTGGTGACGCTGGCACAGCATTTTCAGCTGGCAGAAAAAGTGGAGCATCGCGCCCTGCCGGACTGCCGTCTGATACAACAGGTTTATTGCAAACTGAAGGAAACAGCGGTACAATAGCAACAGGAGGCACGGTGCTACGGGATCTTTTTAGTCTTTTCCCCGCACATGCGGGGGTGATCCTTTCTTAAAAAGGCTCAGAAGGGCATACAAATCACTTTTCCCCGCACATGCGGGGGTGATCCTACTTTGCACCGCCTACTGCTTTATTCCTTGTTCTTTTCCCCGCACATGCGGGGGTGATCCCAGGCCAGAGCCAGAGCATGGGCGGAAGCACACCTTTTCCCCGCACATGCGGGGGTGATCCTATTGACGTGGTAACGTCCGCCACCCAGATATTCTTTTCCCCGCACATGCGGGGGTGATCCCATCTCGAGCGGATAGCGTTTCTTGATTTTGTACTTTTCCCCGCACATGCGGGGGTGATCCGTACGCGGCAAAGCCTGCTGACTACATCGTACCCTTTTCCCCGCATACGCGGGGGTGATCCTGCGTGCCCGGGCATGCATACGCTGCCGCTGGACTTTTCCCCGCATACGCGGGGCTTACAAAAAAGAACCACGGGCGCAACGGAAAGTGAAATGATATTTCTGGAAAGGAGAACTCTGCAATTTTATCGCCCGCCCAGGCTGCGATCAAGAATCCCCGCAAGTGATCGCGTAAGGGCTTGAACCGATACAAATAACACAAATAAAGCATAACAAATACCCCTCGGTTTCCTGCTGCGGGAGCCGAGGGGTATTTTGCGTATTAAGGGTGGAACGAATGCGCACTGTGATTTTATTCTGCCTTCAGGCGGAGCAAGGTGCCGGACTTTTCAATGCGGTAAAAGCCTGCGCTGCCGTCCACGCCGAAGTGCAGCTGCAGCTTGAGCGAAGAGTGCGACAGCGCGCGCACCGAAGGCGCGATCCAGTGCACCAGTGCCAGCAGCAGCGGCAGGGTGACGACCAGCTCAGTGGCATCCTGCAGTACGGCCCAGTACTTCACAGTAGAGCAGCTGGTCCAGATCGATGCGGGAGATGCCGGTCTTGCAGCGCAGGATCAGGCTGCGCTGGTCGGCGCGGCGGCACTCGGCGATCACCGAATCCGTCAGACGGAAAAAGCTGTCCTCCCAGATGGGCTTGAGCTGGTAGAAGTAGGCACCCACTACATAGGATTCCACTGCAAACTCGGCGGAAGAAGTGAGAAAGATGATCTTGACGACGTTATCGTACTGCCGGATCTCCTTGGCGGCGGTAATGCCGTTTTCGGCCGGCATGATGACATCTAGAAACAGGATATCGTACCGGGTGCCCTTTTCGATCTCGGCCAGCAGATCCAGCGGGCTGTGAAAGGCTGTGCACTGGATCTGGACACAGCGCTGGGCGCGATATTTTTCCAGCAGGGCAGAGAGCTGGGCCAGAACTGTTTGGTCATCGTCGCAGAAGGCGATCTGGATCATAACTGGTTTAACACATCCTTTGTTCGCGTCAGCCAGAAATTACAGCTGGGCCTTGCCCATGCAGTAGGTCTGCAGCACATCGTAGTTGTCGTCCAGCACCACAAGGTCGGCATCCTTGCCGATCTGGATGGAACCCTTGCGGTCGTCCAGATGCAGGCAGCGTGCCGGGTTGATGGTGCAGGCGTTCAGTGCATAGTTGAAGGGCACCATGGCCTCCTCCACCAGAATGCGCAGGCCCTTGTTGATGTTCAAAGTGGAACCGGCCAGCGTGCCGTTGTCCAGATGGGCACTGCCGTCCGGGTAGATGGTGATATGGTTGCCGCCAAAGATGTACTCGCTGCCAATGGGGGTGCCCTTGGCCATCAGTGCATCCGAGATCATGATGGCGTAATCCGGGCCTTTGCTCATGAAGTAGTTGTTCAGGGCAGCAGGGGTGGAGTGGCAGCCGTCGCAGATGATCTCGCCGTACATGGTGCGGATGCGGTAGGCTGCGCCCACCAGACCGTTGGCGCGGTGGGCGAAGGGGGACATGCCGTTGTACACGTGGGTCATGGAGCGGGCACCGTTGGCATAGGCCATCACGGCCTGCTCATAGGTGGCGGCACTATGGCCGATGCTGACCACCACGCCGTGCTCGGTCAGGTAATGGGTCAGTGCAAACCCTTCGTCGTGTTCCGGTGCAAGGGTCACATAGCGGATGTGGCCGCGTGCTGCCTGCTGGTAGTGCTTGAACTGCTCCACGCTGGGCTTTGCGATGTACTCCGGAGGCTGTGCGCCCTTGTACTTCATATCGAGGTAGGGGCCTTCAAAGTGGATGCCAAGGATCTCGGCACCTTCGTAGCTGCCCTCCATCACGTCGGCCACATTGGCCACGGCGTTGGTCAGCACCTCCACGCTCTGGGTGACGGTAGTGGCCAGAAAGCTGGTCACACCCTCAGAGACGATATGCTTTGCCCAGTAGCGCAGGCCCTCCGGCTTTGCGTCGTTGGTGTCGAACTCGTAGGCACCATGGCAGTGGATATCCATAAAACCGGGCACGATGCGCTTGGAGCCATAGTCCACATCGGCCTGCTTTTCACCATAGGGGAAGATGCCGGTGATCTTGCCCTGCTCCAGTTCGACTGCAGCAGAAATGAACTGGTCGGCGATCCATACTTTTTTGCTCTGGATGATCATATAATCAGCCCTCCGATATCATTATAAAACCTGCATATGCTGTGCACGACAGCACAACCATTCTACAGAAAAGTATAGCATTTTCTGGCGGGAATAACCAGCCTTCGCGCGCCTTTTCAAAAAAATTAAGCTGGAAAATGAAAAAACGATCGCAGCTTGCACAAAGAAACAGCGTAAAATCAGAAACCCAGAACCTTTTTGAGCCGTTTTGGCCGAAAAAAGGTTCCGGGTTTTGTGCATGATCTTTTCAGAGAGCTGTTTTGCAACAGCCCCTTAATATGAAGTAAGCCCTAGGCTTACATCCAAAGCCTGATCCACACGTTTCTGATCTTCCGGCGTGATCTGCCCGGCCCGCTCCCGCAGGCGGTGCTTATCCAGCGTGCGGATCTGCTCCAGCAGCACCACGCTGTCCTTGGCAAGGCCGGTATCCGCTGCCCGGATATTGATGTGGGTGGGCAGGCGGGCTTTGTCCAGCCGGGATGTAATGGCCGCAGCGATCACGGTAGGGCTGTGCCGGTTGCCGATCTCGTTCTGCACGATCAGTACCGGGCGCACGCCGCCCTGCTCCGACCCCACCACCGGCGAAAGATCTGCGTAAAAAACTTCTCCTCTGTGTACCTCCATGGAATCTCCCTCCCTGCATTTGGAGGATGCGCCCCGCTTATGTGATGCGTCCGGCGCATCTTCGTCTGATCTCAGTATGAGCCGGCTGCGCGCCGGTTATGCAGCGCAGGGGATATTCCATTGTATGCACAAAGGCTTACAGAGTTTCCAGTGTGCAGAAGGCCAGCGCCATGCCGCCCTCGTGGCTCAGAGAGAGCCGGGCGGAAAGGCCATGGGCCTGCATCCATTCCGCCGTCTGGCCGGAAAAATGATAGGCGGGTGCACCGCTTTCCAGCCGGACAGCCTCGATCTCACACAGGGAGAACGGCTCCCGCAGGCCGGTGCCTGCCGCCTTTAAAAAGGCTTCCTTGGCGGCAAAGTTGGCTGCGGCGCTGGCAAGCCGGTGGGCGGCGCTGCGCCCGGCGGGCAGTGGTTCGTTAAGGCTCAGCGCAGCGCGTTCGGCCTCGCCGTACACCCGGCGGATAAAGGCTGCAGCGTGTGCGCCGGTAAGGCTTTTTTCCAGATGTGCGATCTCGCACAGGTCGCAGCCGATGCCATACAGCATAAAGGCCCTCCTTCTGCCGCATTTGCGGCGGTGCAGGCCGTCAGCCTGCAAAATCAGGACCGGAAATTTTATGCAAACTGTGCAAATCCGGTCTGTTTAGCTTGAAGTTTCCTCGCAATTCGTGTACAATGAATGTAGTTCTTCCTAAGGGGGTGTATTCCGTGAGTGGCGAGACCGCTATTTTTTCGATCCACGACAAAAAGGACTATGAGATCCATGAGGTCGTACAGCAGGTGTACGATGCTTTAAAGGAAAAAGGCTATAATCCGGTCAATCAGCTGGTGGGCTATATCCTGTCCGAAGACCCCACCTACATCACGACCTATAAGAATGCCCGTTCCATGATCCGCAAGGTGGATCGTGACGATCTGCTGCAGGCCATGCTGCGCAGTTATCTGAACGTCTGATATCGCTTGTCTGCTCATGCCCCGCCGTCGCTATGATGGCGGGGCTTTTTCATAATAGAATGTAGCTGCCGTTTACCGTTACAGCCCCTCCGGTGAAAACGCAATTCAGAAAAATCCGCAGATCTTTCTGAATTGCAACTATATAAAATAAAATTTTCGCTGAAGATGGCCAGAGCGAAACGGAGGCCATTCCAACCGTTACGGCCGGAACGGCAGCGTAAAGATCTGGTTTACGACGACCTCATATTCCCACGGTTCCCGCACCTTGCGCAGCTGCTTTTCCAGCTTTTCGGCCCCCTCAAACTTGTGAATGAGGTAGAACCAGTGTCCCTTCATGCGGCTCACCGCGCACCCGGCGCTGCCGAACAGTTCGGAGTATCCGTGGTAGAGGTCGTCAAGGTATCCGCGCAGCTCTTCCCGTGCGGCCGGTGCGCCGCCGCGTGCTTCACGGAAGAGCGCCGGGTCCGCAATGATGCCGCGCCCCACCATGATGCCGGACAGCTGCGGATACTGCGCTTCCAACGTGTGCAGGTCTGCAGCGGTGGTCACATCGCCGTTGTAGCACACGGGCATCCGGCACCCGGGCAGGGCGGCGGCAAAAGCGGCACGGTCGGCCTGCCCGCGGTAGAGCTGGCGCATCACACGCGGGTGGATGGTCAGCTCACAGATGGGATACCGGTTATAGATGTCCAGAATGGTAGCAAATTCTTCCGGCCTTTCCACGCCCAGCCGGGTCTTGACCGAGATAGGCCCTTCCGCATTGGCAAATACGGCGGCAAGAAAAGCGTCCAGCTTGACGGGGTCGCGCAGCATCCCGGAACCCTTGCCTTTGGCGGTGACGGTGCCGGAAGGACAGCCGAGGTTCAGGTTCACCTCGGTGTAGCCAAGGCCGCGCAGCTCGCCGATCATCCATGCGGCAAGTTCGCCGTCCTTTGCCAGCAGCTGCGGGATCACCGGTGCGCCGGGGTTTGCCGCAGGGGCAAGCTCGGCCATCTTCTTTTTAATGAGCACCCGGTTCTCCGGCGGGGAGATGAAAGGGGCATAGTAGCGGTCGGCATTGCCAGCAGGGCCGAACCATTTCTGGTGTGCCTGCCGCCACACCCGGTCGGTCAGGCCCTCCATGGGGGCAGCATAGTAATTCATGGGCAAATCTCCAAAGTGTTTGATAGGGATATTGTAACAAAAAACTCCCGCCCTGTGAAGTCACAGAACGGGAGAAGTGAGCTTTTTGAAAGATCAGTCTGCAAACAGCGGGGTGGACAGGTAGCGGTCGCCGGTATCGGGCAGCAGGACCACGATGTTCTTACCGGCATTCTCCGGGCGCTTTGCCAGCTGCAGGGCAGCATAAACAGCAGCACCGGAGGAGATACCCACCAGCACGCCTTCCTTGTGGCCGATCAGACGGCCGGTGGCAAAGGCATCGTCGTTCTCCACGGCGATGATTTCGTCATACACCTTGGTGTCCAGTACGTCCGGCACAAAGCCCGCGCCGATGCCCTGGATCTTGTGTGCGCCTGCGGTGCCCTTGCTCAGCACAGGAGAGGAAGCAGGCTCTACAGCCACCACCTTGACGTTCGGGTTCTTGCTCTTCAGGTACTGGCCCACGCCGGTCACGGTGCCGCCGGTGCCCACGCCTGCCACAAAGATATCCACCTTGCCGTCGGTGTCCTCCCAGATCTCGGGGCCGGTGGTCTCGATGTGGGCCTGAGGGTTGGCCGGGTTTACGAACTGGCCGGGGATGAAGGAATTCGGGATCTCCTTTGCCAGCTCGTCGGCCTTGGCAATGGCACCCTTCATGCCCTTGGCACCCTCGCTCAGCACCAGCTCTGCACCGTAAGCCTTCATCAGCTGGCGGCGCTCCACGCTCATGGTCTCGGGCATCACGATGATGATGCGGTAGCCCTTGGCGGCTGCCACAGCGGCCAGACCGATGCCAGTATTGCCGGAGGTAGGCTCAATGATCACGGAACCTTCCTTCAGCAGGCCCTTTTCCTCGGCATCATCGATCATCTTTTTGGCGATGCGATCCTTGACAGAACCGGCCGGATTGAAGTATTCCAGCTTAGCAATGATGTGGGCAGGCAGCTCCTGCTCCTTTTCAATGTGGGTCAGCTCCAGCAACGGAGTATGACCGATCAGCTGATCTGCGGCAGTATAAATCTTGCTCATTGTAGTTTCCTCTCTGATACAGTTATGGGCACATGTGCCCTGCTGGACGACCCGATTCTAAAACCTTTATACCAACATCATTTGTGGGTTTGATGGTATTATAGACCCGTTCTGTGCGGTTGTCAATGGATTTTTTGAAAAAAGTGGGATTGAAATATTATTTACCCTGTTGTATAATAGGTTAAAAACTCAATCTATAACCAACAAAGGAAGTACACTATTATGATCGTGTCCACCAAAGGGCGCTATGCACTGCGCGTGATGATCGACCTTTCCGAGCATCAGTCTGAAAAATATGTCCCTCTCAAGGAGATCGCTGCCCGGCAGGAGATCTCGGAAAAATATCTGGAAAACATCCTTAAGGTGCTGGTGCAGAACGGCTTTCTGGAGGGCTTGCGCGGCAAGGGCGGCGGCTACCGGCTCACCCGCAGCCCGGATCAGTACACCGTGGGCGAGATCCTGATGCTGACCGAGGGCAGCCTTGCGCCGGTGAGCTGCCTGACCCCCAATGCGACCCCCTGCTCCCGCATGGCAAACTGCCGCACCTACGAGATGTGGAAGGGGCTGGACGATCTGATCTCCAACTACTTCGGCAATATCACACTGGCCGATCTCGCCCGGCCTGATCAGGCCGGGAATGACTATGTAATCTGACGGTATTTCTGATAACATGAAAAAAGGCGCACCGGCTTGACCGGTGCGCCTTTTTTTGCACAGTTCTGGGAAAAATGTGAAGTGTTTCTTATCCAGAATCACGGTTGATGGATTGGGGCTCCTGCGGTATACTTTACCCTTGATGTGTCCATTTACGCTTTTGATCGAGGAAAGGGGAACTTTACTACGAAATATATTTTTCAGTTTGCGCGCATTCTTGCGTTTTGTTTTTTGGGCGAGATCCTTCATGTAGTGCTGCCGCTGCCGGTCCCGGCCAGCGTCTACGGTCTGGTGCTGCTGCTGGCAGCGCTGAACTTCAAGCTGGTAAAGCTGGACGATGTGAAAGAGGTGGGAACCTATCTCACAGGCATCTTTCCGCTGTTGTTCGTGCCCGCTGCCGCCGGTGTGATGGAACTGTGGGCAGAGATGGGCGAGATGCTGCTGCCCATCCTCGTTGCCATTATCCCGGTCACTGTGCTGGTGATGGTGAGTGCAGGCAAGACCACGCAGGCCCTGACCGGCCGCAAGAAAAAGGAGGCTGACAATGACGCAGCTGCTGAATGATTTTTTGTCCGGCTCCGCAGCATGGGGCGTTCTGCTTACGCTGGCCGCGTTTGCACTGGGCACCCTTATCAATAAGGTGACAGGCAAAGCCATTTTTAACCCGCTGCTGCTGGGCAGCATCTTTGTGATCATTTTTCTGTCGGTGTGCAACATCCCGTATGCGGACTACAAGGCCAGCGCGGCACCGGTGAACTATCTGCTGCTGCCCGCCACCGTGGCACTGGCCATTCCGCTGTATGAAAAGATCGACCTGCTGAAAGAGAACGCCGCCGCCATCATTGCGGGTATCTCGGTGGGCACGCTGGTGAGCCTTGGCAGCGCACTGGCGCTGGCACTGGCGCTGGACCTGACCCGTGAGCAGTATGCCACCCTGCTGCCCAAATCCGTGACCACCGCCATCAGCATGGATGTGGCCGCTGAGCTGGGCGGCATTGCCGCCCTGACCGGTGCGATCGTCATTGTTACCGGCATCGTGGGAGCGCTGCTGGCTGAGACGGTGTGCAAGATGTTCCACATCACCGACCCCATCGCCAAGGGCGTGGGTATCGGAACTTCGGCCCATGCCGTGGGCACCAGCAAAGCCCTGCAGATGGGCGAGGTGGAAGGTGCCATGAGCGGCCTTTCCATTGCGGTGGCCGGTGTGCTGACCGCAGTGCTCTGCCCGGTATTTGTGAACCTGATCCGGTAAAGGATTTAAAATAGCCGCTCTGGCTTTTTTCAGTAGAATTTATTTGTTGATCCGGGAACCTCAGTTTACAACAAAAAATGAGATAGGCAACCCCTTTCGGGGAAGTCTATCTCATTTTTTTGTTGAGGCTGTTTTTATACGCCGCTGTGTTCCCGTTCATCCTTCAGGATGGCCGTCACGCTCTGCATGGTGCTTACTGCACGATGCAGTTCTTCGTCGCCAAGCTCTGCACGCAGGCGGGCGTAACAGCGCTGCATGAACGCGCGCTCCTCCGCCATCAGCTCCACAGCCTTGCTGGAAAGCTCCACATAGGTGCGGCCCGCTTCACGGTCGGTCTTCCATGCCACAAAGCCATTGTCCTGCAGCTTTTCAACGGCCTTGGAAAGCTCTGTCACCTTCAGGCCCATCACGGCAGCAAGGTCAGCCAGATAAACCTTACTGTCCGGGTGCTGTTCAGCCTGCATCTTGATGTAATATAAGATCAGGTAATCCGCCCGCTGGATGGTGCTGAACACCTTGTCGATATCAAAATTGTGCAGGAAGAACCATTCTTCCGGGTGATGTTTCAGTTCCACGCTCATCATGCATCCTCCCTGTTATTTCCGCTCATTGCGGCGGATATATTCGTGGGTGCCGCCAAGGCTCTTGTAGGCCGGGCGGATGATCTTGTTTGCGCTGAGCAGCTCTTCAATGCGGTGGGCGCTCCAGCCCATCACGCGGGCCACGGCGAACAGCGGCGTGTACAGCTCCATGGGGATGCCCAGCATATCGTACACAAAGCCGCTGTAGAAGTCCACATTGGGGCTGACACCCTTAAAAATTTTGCGTTCCTCCGCGATCAGCTGCGGGGCCATGTGCTCGATCTTGTTGTAAAGGGCGAGGTCCTTGTCGCGGCCCTTCTCGTGGGCCAGCTGTTCCACATAGCCCTTGAATACCACCTCACGGGGGTCACTGAGGGAGTACACCGCGTGGCCCATGCCGTAGATCAGGCCTTTGCGGTCAAATGCTTCGCCGTGCAGCAGCTTTTTCAGGTAGGCTTCCAGCTCTTCATCGTCCTCGGTGTCGTGCAGGTTTTCGCGGATGTTCTGCATCATCTGCATCACCATCAGGTTGGCACCGCCGTGGCGCGGGCCTTTGAGGGAGCACAGGGCAGCCGCCATGGCCGAGTAGGTATCGGTGCCAGACGAAGTGACCACGCGGGTGGTAAAGGTGGAGTTGTTGCCGCCGCCGTGCTCGGCGTGCAGCAGCAATGCCACATCCAGTACGCGGGCTTCCAGTTCGGTGTACTTCATATCCGGGCGCAGCATCCGCAAAAAGTTCTCTGCGGTGGAAAGCTCCGGGTCCGGCCGGTGGATGTACATGCTGCCGTCTTTTTCGTAGTGGTTATAGGCATGGTAGCTGTACACGGCCAGCATGGGGAAGATGCCGGCCAGCTGGATGCTCTGGCGCAGCACATTGGAAATTTCCAGATCACCGGCCTTGGGGTCGTAGGATGCCAGTGTGAGCACGCTGCGGGCCATGGAGTTCATGATATCGTGGCTGGGGGCCTTCATGATCACATCACGGGTAAAGTTGGTGGGCATGGTGCGGCACTCGCCCAGCACGCGGCAGAACTCTTCCAGCTTTTCCTGCGTGGGCAGCTCACCAAACAGTAGCAGATAGCCCGCTTCCTCAAAGGCAAAGCGGCTGCCGGACGACCCGCGGATCAGGTCTTTCACGTCGTAGCCGCGGTAGAGCAGCTGACCGTCGGCAGGCTTTTTCACCCCATCCACATACTGGAAGGCGCGGATATCGGAGATATTGGTCAGGCCCGCCAGCACGCCCTTGCCGTTTTCGTCGCGCAGGCCCGCTTTAACGCCAAACTCCTTGTACAGGTCCTTGCTGATGCGGTCGTGTTCGGCGCACAGCGGCTGCTGCTGGTCGAAGTATCCCATTACGTTCTGCAGATGATCCATTGGTAGTTGCTCCTTTCCCATTGCCGTCAGCTTGCGCTCACTTGGCAGGCCATCAGGAAGTTTTCTCTGCGAACAGCCCGGAACTTCGGTCCCGCCCTACTGCCTGTGGCAGCAGGGTACCACCCCCAGGACATTCGCTGGAGAAACTTCCTGCCGTCCTGCCCGAAAAAACCGTATTGATTCGGGACGGCATTCACTTACATTCAGAATACTCTTTAAGATTACAAAAAGGATATTTCGGTGTCAAGGTACTGTTTGTAAATAAAAAAAGAACAAAATCGGAAAGCTGCCGGGTGCGCATTTGCCCTTTAGCGCAGGGACAGTTTTTGAGACGGTAACGCACAAATAAGGCATCTTCCAGCCGGATCTCAGGGGACTGGCAACAAATAAAGCCACGACGAAACCGCATTTGTAAACGGTTCATCGTGGCTTTTTGTCATATCGGAGTGGCGAGACTCGAACTCGCGGCCTCCTGCTCCCAAAGCAGGCGCGCTACCAACTGCGCAACACCCCGGCATCCGGCGGCACTGCTGCACCGCCGGAATATAGTATATCGTTTTTGGAGCGGTTCGTCAATAGCGGCGTGGCCCTGCCGTGCCTTTAATTAAAGGAGCGGAAGCCCTTGCCGATGATCTCACTGGAATTGACGATGGTGATAAAGCTCCGGGGGTCGTTCTCCCGCAGGAAGTTGCGCAGCTGCAGGGCCTGACGGCGGGTCAGCACCGTCACCAGCACGCTCAGCTCGTGGTGGGTGTAAGCACCGTAAGCCTTTTCCACGGTAGCGGAACGGTTCATTTCCTTGATGATGAAGTCCAGAATGGGCTGCGGGTTGGACGTCACGATGGTGCACACCTTGCGCAGGCGGATGTTCTCGATGGCACCGTCCACCACAAAGCTCTTGCCGATCAGACCAAGGATGCAGTAAAGGCCGGTGCCCATGCCGAACCGCCATGCCGCCGCCAGCACGATGAGGATATCGCTGGCCATCAGGGCTTTGCCGATCTCCATAGAGGTATATTTTGCCAGAATCAGGGCCACAATATCCGTACCGCCGGTGGATGCACCGATGTCGAACACGATCGCCGCACCCAGAGCCGGCAGGAACACGGCGAACACCAGATCCAGCATGGCATCGCCGCTCATGGAAACGTTGACGGGATAGAGCCACTCGCACACCGACACAAAAAAGGACAGCGCAAAGGAAGAATAGATCGTCCAGCCCATGGTCTTGATGCCCAGAAAGACGAAGCCCAGCACCACCAGAATCAGGTTGATGATCCACATAAAGCCGCCCACGTTGATCTTAGGGAACAGGTCTGCCAGCAGAATGGACAGGCCCGAGGTGCCGCCAAATGCAAAATGATTGGGATTTTTAAAGTAAACGATGCCGACCGCCGTCAGGATCAGGCCGAGATTCAGCTCACCGAAGAAATTTAAATTCTTCAGCATATTTTTCCTGCTGAACGCTTCTTTTAAACTGTTCATGGGGTTCCTCCTATTTTAAACACGGCAAAATGCGCTGTATGCCATGCAAAAATATACTCTCCTTGCACGGCGGTGTCAAGGGATAGGGAAAAAGTTGTGGAAAACAACATGAATTGGGGATTTTTCGGATGGGAGAACTCCTTCAGTCAAAGCCTGACGGCTTTGCCAGCTCCCTCGGGGAGGGAGCCTTTGGCAAAGAGGAAAAGCTTTACCGTACTGCCAAGGGCCCCATCTCTGAGGGGGCTGTCACCGAAGGTGACTGGAGGAGTTAAGCTCCCCCTCTCGGGGGAGCTGGCGAGCGTATGCGAGACTGAGAGGGTTTTCTCTTGAAGAAATCGGCAGAATAGTGTATTATATAATATTATGGAATATATAGGCACTTTGTGCCTTTGACAGGGGGAAAACACATGGCAGATAAAAACTTTCTGACCGACATCATCGACGCTGATCTGGCCGAGGGCAAGATCAGCGAGATCCATACCCGCTTCCCGCCCGAGCCAAACGGCTACCTGCACATTGGCAGTGCCAAGGCCATCTACATCAACTGGTCCATTGCAAACCAGTACGGCGGTAAGTTCAACCTGCGTCTGGACGACACCAACCCTGCCCGCGAGGGTGAGGAGTACGTGAACAGCATCATCGAGGATCTGCACTGGCTGGGTGCCGACCCCAACGGCGGCATCTTCTACGGCAGCGACTACTTTGATAAATGCTACGAGTATGCCGAAAAGCTCATCATGGAGGGCAAGGCCTACGTGGACGACCTGACCCGCGACGAAATGCGCGAGTACCGCGGTGCCGATGCCGGCAAGCCTTCCCGTCCCTCTCCGTGGCGCGACCGCACCCCGGAAGAGAATCTTGACCTGTTCCGCCGGATGCGTGCCGGTGAGTTCCAGGAGGGCGAAAAGACCCTGCGTGCCAAGATCGATCTGGCCAGCCCCAACATGAACATGCGTGACCCGGCTATCTACCGCATCAAGTACGCCGAGCATCACCGTCAGGGCAGCAAGTGGTGCATCTACCCGATGTACGACTTCGCACACCCCATTCAGGATGCCATTGAGGGCATCACCCACAGCATGTGCAGTCTGGAGTTCGAGAACCACCGTCCGCTGTACAACTGGGTCATCGAGAACATCTTCGGCACTGCCTTCCCCAAGCAGCGTGAGTTTGCACGCCTGAACATGACCAACACCGTCATGAGCAAGCGCTACCTGCGTGAGCTGGTGGAAATGGGCATTGTGGACGGCTGGGACGACCCCCGTATGCCCACCCTGTGCGGCCTGCGCCGCCGCGGCTACACCCCCACCTCCATCTTCACCTTCGTGCGGGAGGCCGGCATTTCTAAATCCGACAACCTGATCGACATGCGCCAGCTGGAAGCCTGCATCCGCAGCGAGCTGGACCTGACCGCTCAGCGCCGCATTGCCGTGCTGGACCCCGTAAAGCTGATCGTAGACAACTACCCGGAGGACAAGACCGAGTACTTTGATGTAGCCAACAACCCTAACCGCGAAGCCAACGATACCACCACCCGCAAGGTGGCCTTTACCAAAGAGCTGTGGATCGAGAATGAGGACTTTGCCGAGGTGCCGCCTCCCAAGTTCAAGCGCCTGACCATTGGCGGTGAGGTGCGTCTGATGGGCGCTTACATCGTCAAGTGCACCGGCGTGGAGAAGAATGCCGACGGCAGCATTGCCGCCATCCACTGCACCGCCGACCTTGAGACCGGCAACGGCAATCCCGCCGACGGCCGCAAGGTCAAGGGCACCATCCATTGGGTGAGTGCCGCCCATGCCGTGGATGCCGAGGTGCGCCTGTACGACAAGCTGTTCACCGAGGCCAACATGAACGCCATCCCCGAGGGCAGCGATTACAAGGACTACCTGAACCCGGAAAGCGTTGTTGTGTGCAAGGGTTGCAAACTGGAAGAAAGCCTGAAGGACGCAAAGCCCGGTGAGAAGTTCCAGTTCGTGCGCACCGGCTTCTTTACCCCGGACTCCAAGAACCCCGGCGTTTACAACCGCGTCGTCACCCTGCGCGACAGTTTCAAACCCGCAAAGTAAAAATATATCACGTCAAAAGGGAGCATTTGATCTTTTATGAAGAAACTCACCCGGAATGTTATCATCATGGCTGTTGTCACTGTCATTATGGCAGTTGTGCTCGGCCTGTACATCAAGTACACCGGCACTGTGCCCGCTGCCGACAACGCCGCCAGCCTGACGGATGGCATCTATACGTCCAGCGCTCAGGGCTGCCTGAGTGATGTGACCGTCACCGTCACCGTCACCGGCGGCCGGGTGACCGGTGTGGAGATCGATGCATCCGGCGAGACTCCCGAACTGGGCGGTATCGCTGCTGAAACTCTGGCAGACCAGCTGACCAAGGCCGGTTCCACCAGCGGTGTGGACGCTGTTGCCGGTGCTACCATGACCAGCGACGCTGTGTTCACCGCCATGGACGACTGCCTGAGTCAGGCAGAGTAAAGACCCGAAAGACCGGCATGGCTCACAGCTCTGCCGGTCTTTTTTCTTAAAATACAGCACAAGGAGAGGGAACATTATGGGCGTATTATCCAATCTGGAACCAGCTTCGGTTTTTTATTACTTTGAGGAGATCTGCAGCATTCCGCACACCTCCCACCACGAAAAGGCACTGAGCGACTACTGCGTGCAGTTCGCCAAGGCCCACGGCCTTGCCTGCCGTCAGGACGAGATGGGCAATGTGCTCATCAAGGCACCGGCCACACCCGGATACGAGAAGGAGCCGGGCCTGATCCTGCAGGGCCATTTGGACATGGTGGGCGACAAGACCGCCGACTGCCCGCTGGATCTTGAGAAGGATGCCATCCACCCGGTCGTAGACGGCGGCTATGTGTGCGCCGAGGGCACGACCCTTGGCGGCGACGACGGCATTGCCGTGGCCTATGCGCTGGCTGTTCTGGACGCAAAGGACATTCCCCACCCTGCGCTGGAGGTCGTGCTGACCGTCTGCGAGGAGGTGGGCCTGCTGGGTGCATCTGCCATGGATTTTTCCGACCTTGAGGGCCGGATCCTGGTGAACATCGACTCCGAGGAAGAAGGGGTGCTGACCGCAGGCTGTGCAGGTGGACGCCGCGTTGAATGCCATCTGCCCATTGCCCGTGTTCCTGTGACCGGCACCGCCGTAAAGGCGGATGTGATCGGCCTTGTGGGCGGACACTCCGGCACCGAGATTCACAAAGGCCGCGCCAACGCCATCGCTCTGCTGGGGCGCTACCTGACCCTGCTGTCTGACCACGGTGCAGAGTACGCTGTGCTCACCCTCTCCGGCGGTGCAAAGGAAAACGTCATCCCGAAAGAAAGCAGCGTTACGCTGGTGCTGCCCGCCGGTATCACCGAAGCCGTGCGCGCTGCCGGGGCAGACTTTACCGCGCAGATGAAAGCAGAATTCGGCACTGCTGACCCGGGCATCCGCCTGCAGCTCACCGAGGAGGGCTGCGGCGAATACGATGCACTGGATGCGAACTCCGCCGAGCGTCTGCGCAAAGCCCTGCTGCTGATGCCCTGGGGTGTGCAGAGCATGAGCATGGATGTGCCGGGCCTTGTGGAGACCTCGCTGAACCTCGGCGTGGCCGAGATGAGCGGCACCGAAGCCATCCTGCGGTTTGCCATCCGCAGCTCGGTGCCCTCGGCGAAGGAGCTGCTGAGCTGCAAACTGCAGACCCTGACCGAGCTGCTGGGCGGCAGCGTGCGGTTCCACGGTGACTATCCTGCGTGGGTCTATGCCCGCGAAAGCGCCCTGCGCGACCGCTGCGTAGCTGTGTACGAGGCGCAGTACGGTGCAAAGCCCCAGATCGTTGCCATTCATGCGGGCCTGGAATGCGGTATCCTCTCGGGCAAGATCGAAGGGCTGGACTGCATCTCCTTCGGCCCGAACCTGCTGCATGTCCACACCCCCAATGAGCGCGCCGACATTGCATCGGTGGCCCGTGTGTGGGAATACCTGAAGGCTATTCTGGCTTACAAAGAGTAAAACCCTCTCAGTCACAGCTTGCGCTGTGCCAGCTCCCCCGAAAGGGGGAGCTTTCTTTGTGCTGACTGTAAAGATTCAAAAAGCTCCCCCTTTCGGGGGAGCTGCTGAACGAAGTGAAGCTGAGAGGGTCAATCCAGATACTTGATCTTGCCCGGCTCAATGCCCTTGATGCCAAGGCCCGGCTCGTTGGAAACAGTGATGTCTTTTTCGTTGAACACTGCACCGCCGAGGATGGGGTCCTCACTGCACAGCACGGGGCCGTCCAGATCCACGCGGGTGATGATCTGCTTTGCGCAGGCC
>SKEC01000263.1_pt1 | contig 57347 bp, 85 predicted proteins | sample 4826641 | NCBI WGS metagenome assembly SKEC01 (sample SAMN11008819, study PRJNA524170) | human gut metagenome | biome: Human fecal sample; material: Feces; isolation source: fecal sample from pouch patient p18, p21 | host: Homo sapiens | place: Israel: Tel-Aviv | collected 2015-12-22
CCTTCATTCAGTTGACGTAGCCCGCTACGCCGCCCTCATTCAGGTAAAATCTCCCACAAATTGTAACGCACATCTTGCAGAAAGCCTTTTTCAAACACGCTCTAGAGCGTGTTGAAAAGTTATTTCAGCAATCAGCAGAAAGAATTATTCAAATATTTTTTAGTAAGACCGAGAAACCTAATTCGATGAAATGTAAAAAGGTTAGCATGATGAGAAACTAGAATTATCTCGGTAAGATAAATTCAAAATATATTCAAGTTTATAGATATAAAAGGAGACAAAAATGAATACACCAATTTCATGGATTAAAGCATATGTTCCAGATTTGGATTGTACTGTACAGGAATATGTAGACAAGATGACTCTGTCTGGTTCCCACGTAGAGAATGCAGTATACCTTGATAAGAATCTGGAGAAAATCGTTGTTGGACGAATTGAAAAAATCGAGAAACATCCAGATGCAGATAAATTAGTTATCTGTCAGGTAAATGTAGGTGACGAGGAAGTACAGATTGTAACAGGCGCATCTAACGTATTTAAGGGAGCTATGGTTCCTGTTGTTTTAGATGGCGGACGTGTTGCGGGCGGACATGACGGAAGTCCAAATCCTGAAAATGGAATTAAGATTAAAAAAGGTAAACTTCGTGGAGTTCCTTCTTACGGTATGATGTGTTCTATTGAAGAATTAGGAAGCACTCGCGATATGTATCCAGAAGCACCAGAAGACGGTATTTACATTTTTGATGAGAGCAAAGATGTAAAACCAGGTGATGATGCAGTAGCAGCATTAGGACTTCGTGATGCAGTCGTAGAATTTGAAATTACTTCTAATCGTGTAGACTGTTTCAGCATGATTGGTATGGCAAGAGAAGCAGCAGCTACATTTGAAAAGCCATTCTATGCTCCAGAAGTAAAAGAAGTTGGAAATAACGAAAAAGCAGAAGACTATATCTCTGTAGAAGTAGAAGCTACTGATTTATGTCCAAGATACACAGCAAGAATCGTAAAGAATATCAAGTTAGCTCCATCGCCAGAATGGATGCAGAGAAGACTTGCAGCTATGGGTATCCGTCCAATCAACAATATCGTAGATATCACAAACTACGTTATGGAGGAGTACGGACAGCCAATGCATGCTTATGACTTAAATAAGATCAGAGGTCATAAAATCGTTGTAAAACGTGCGAATGACGGTGATGTATACACAACACTTGACGGACAGGAAAGAAAGCTTGATAAAGATGTATTAATGATCAACGATGCGGAAGGTCCTGTTGGTATCGCTGGTATCATGGGTGGAGAAAACTCCATGGTTACAGATGATATTCAGACAATGCTTTTTGAGGCAGCTACATTTGATGGAACAAATATTCGTCTTTCTTCTAAGAGAATCGGTCTTAGAACAGATGCTTCCGGTAAGTTTGAAAAAGGTCTTGACCCAGAGAACGCATTAGAAGCGATCAACCGTGCCTGCCAGTTAGTAGAAGAGTTAGGTGCTGGTGAAGTTGTTGGTGGTGTTGTAGATGTATATCCAAATCCAGTAGAAGACGTAAAGATTCCTTTCGAGCCAGCAAAATACAATAAGCTTCTTGGAACAAATGTATCTGAAGAAAAGATGATGGAATACTTTGACCGTCTTGAAATCGGTTACGACAAAGAAACAAATATGTTACTCATCCCATCTTTCCGTCAGGATTTAAGATGTTCTGCAGATATCGCAGAAGAAGTAGCAAGATTCTTTGGATATGATAACATTCCTACCACACTTCCTCACGGCGAGGCAACTGCAGGTAAGAAGTCATTTGCTGCAAGAGTAGAAGATGTTGTTATGAACATCGCTGAGCAGAACGGATTCTGCGGCGGAATGTGCTATTCTTTTGAAAGCCCTAAAGTATTTGACAAGTTACTTCTTGCTGACAACGACCCATTACGTCAGGCAATCGTAATCGCAAACCCACTTGGAGAAGATTACAGTATCATGAGAACAATCGAGTTAAATGGTATTTTAACTTCTTTAGCAGGTAACTATAACCACAGAAATAAAAATGTTCGTCTCTACGAAATCGGTAACGTATATCTTCCAAAGGCTCTGCCATTAACAGAACTTCCAGACGAAAGAAAGCGTTTAACTCTCGGTATGTACGGCGAGTGTGACTTCTTCATGTTAAAAGGTGTTCTTGAGGAAATGTTCTTAAAACTTGGTCTTGACGGCAAAGTTGACTTCGAGCCATCCCAGGAAAAACCTTTCTTACACCCAGGAAGACAGGCACTCATTTATGTAGGCGGAGCTTATGCCGGATTTATCGGACAGGTACATCCAGAAGTATGCGAAAACTACGACATGAAGTGTGAAGCATATGTAGCCGGAATCGACCTTCCAACTGTTACAGAAAAGGCTACTTTCGACAGAAGATACGAAGGCGTAGCAAAATACCCTGCAGTAAACAGAGACTTAAGTCTTGTTATGAAAAAAGATGTTTTCGTAGGAAGCCTTGAAAAAGTAATGAAAGAAAAAGGCGGCAAGTTATTAGAGAGCATCCAGTTATTTGACGTTTACGAAGGTTCTCAGATTGAAGAAGGATATAAATCCGTTGCATTCAGCCTTGTATTCCGTTCCCCAGAACGAAGCTTAGAAGCTGCTGAAATCAACAAGATCGTAGATAAGATTCTTAAAGAACTTGAAAAAATGGGAGTTGAATTAAGAGCATGATGAAAACAAGTGATTTTAATTTTGATCTTCCACAGGAACTGATTGCCCAGGACCCGCTGGAAGACCGTTCCTCATCAAGATTGATGGTGCTTAACAAGGAAAACGGTGAGATAACTCACCGTATTTTCCATGACATTACAGAATATCTTCATCCGGGAGATTGTCTGGTTATCAACGACACAAAAGTTATCCCAGCCCGTCTTATCGGAACAAAAGAAGATACCGGAGCCCACATTGAAATTCTGTTATTAAAAAGAAAAGAAAATGATGTCTGGGAAACACTTGTAAAACCGGGCAAGAAATGCCGTCCAGGTGCAAGAGTTGTCTTTGGAAACGGAGAACTGAAAGCAGAAATTGTTGACGTATTAGAAGACGGAAACCGTCTTGTACATTTTGAATATGAAGGAATCTTTGAGGAAGTATTAGATCGCCTCGGTCAGATGCCTCTGCCCCCATATATCACACATAAATTACAGGATAAAAACCGTTATCAGACCGTTTACGCAAAGTATGAAGGATCTGCAGCCGCACCGACAGCTGGACTTCATTTTACAAAAGAACTATTAAAACAGATTGAAGATATGGGCGTAAATATCGCCCGCGTAACTCTCCATGTTGGACTTGGAACTTTCCGCCCGGTAAAAGTGGAAAATGTACTCGAACACCATATGCATTCTGAATACTATAACGTAACAGAAACCGCAGCGAAAATGATTAATGACACTAAGAAAAATGGTGGTAGAATCATCGCAGTTGGAACAACAAGTACAAGAACACTTGAATCCGTGGCAGATGAGAATGGAATCATCCATCCAGGCTGTGGTAACACAGAAATCTTCATCTATCCGGGTTATAAATTTAAGGCAATTGACTGTCTGATCACAAACTTCCATTTGCCAGAATCTACTTTGTTAATGCTTGTATCTGCACTGGCAGGGAAAGAGCATATTATGGCAGCGTATGAGGAGGCAGTGAAGGAAAAATATCGTTTCTTCTCTTTTGGAGATGCGATGTTTATCGAATAACATCATTTTCTAACAAATGTTAGATGAATATAAAATGAAAACAGCCAAGGAATATATAGCCCTCGGCTGTTTTTGTTATTTGTATATAAAGTTATGAGTGAGCCCGTTCTTGAAAACAATTGAAGTAACTTTACTGTCTGTTATATATACGGAGTCTAAAATTGTGTCAATATAGGATTTCAAAATTTCTGGAGACACAGTGTTGACGAGGTTTTTAAAGTAAATATATTTTTTGTTTTTAAGTTCGCTCTGTATAAGAAAATGACTTGCCTGCTTAATGAATTCTTCGTCTGACAGAAACGAATCGGAGTCGTCACTTAATACACCCAATTTATGGTTGATTTCTTTAAGTCGATATGATATATCTTCTTTTCTAATAATAAAATCTTTTTCGGACATTGCGTTTTCTGAATAAAGATACAAATCTTGCAATCGAGTCATCGCCCGCTCTTGTCTTTCTTTTTCTTTTCGTAAAGATACTAATTCTTTAGATACAGCAGCTTTTTTCTTCTGTGGTCTTTTCGCAAAGATGAATGAATTATCCGAGCTGTAGCGAGAGAGCAGGTTATAGTATTCATTAAGTCCATCGGTATCTATATGATCAATACCAGAAAAGGTTGAACCGCAAAGGAGTTGCTTCTGGAGTTCATCGGGTGTTTTTATTTTGGAAAACATCTTCTTTGCGTTTAGCATATTTAAAATATAGTTAATAACAAATTCTCCAAGTACAATATCATTTATAGTCTTATTATTACATTTTTTAGATTTTCTCCGCAGGGGACAACTATAATTTGAAGCTCGAAAACCTGTTGAGGATTTTCGCCCTGGAGAGGAAGTGAGTCGGCTTTTACATTTTCCACAGTATGCAATACCTTGAAAAATATGCACATTAGAAGTCGTATGAAGTCTTCCAACAGGGTTCTCAATATTTCTGGAATTTGTTTTTAACAGAGATTTCATTGCCTCGTGTTCTGCCAGAGAGAAAATTGCAGGATGATGATCAGGAATTACTACCCACTCATTTTCTGAATTGATAGTTCTACCTACTGTTCCTTTGTATCTATTGTAACGATAAATACCTGCATAAAATGGACTAGAGGCAATAATCCACACAGCAGGAGGAGTCCAGTCTACACCGGCTCTGGTTTTAAATCCTTCGGCATTCAAAGCCCTTGCGGTATAAACGAGAGATTTGTTTTCTAAGTATAAATCTCTTAATTTACGGCAAATTGCGGCTTCGTCCTCCCGGACAGAAAAAGTAGAGGTATTCGAATCGTATGAATAGCCAAAAGGGATGCGACCGCCGTTCCACTGTCCGTTGCTTGCTCTTGAAATCATAGTTGCAGTTACTCGCTCCGATGTCATATTTCTTTCGAGTTCAGCAAAAACAAGAATTATTTTCAGCATAGCCTCGCCTATCGCTGTTCCAGTGTCAAATTGTTCATTTTTGCTAATGAATACAACTCCTAATTTTTTTAACTCTTGATACATAGAAGCAAAGTCTAATAAATTTCGAGAGATTCTATCAATTTTCCAGACAAGGATGTGAGTAAATTCATCATTGCGAACTCGGTCCATCATTTTTTGATAAGCTGGTCGCACAGTATTTTTTCCAGAATATCCGGCATCTTCAAAAATGACATAATTATCAGTATTAAGGATAAATTCGCAATAGGTCATAAGGTCTTTTTTCTGCATAGGAATGGAATCCCTATCTATTTGATGAGTGGTTGACACTCTGATATAAATAGCCACTTTAATTTCTTTTTGCTGGGGCACACAATCCTTTGCAGACGTTCTTCTTCTTGGCATAATAATTCCTCCAACTAACTAAATAAATAAAGCCCCTGTACGGGGCTACACGTTGTTGTTTTTAAATGATTTTGTCTACATATTTGTTTAATACAGACCAGACGATTTCCCTGTCCTCCTGAGATGCAAGTTGATAGCAAGCTAAGAGTCTGTTTAACTCCAATATTAGAGCATCTTGTTGAGGAATAGCAGGTTTTTGAGGGGAAACTAATATTTGCTTCATTGTAATACCTCCATAAATATTATTTTTCTATCATATGTGTGCGTAAAAAATCTTTGCATATTTGCTGACGTTCTGGCGGAATGTGAGATATGATGTCAAACCATTCTTGATCAATGACTTGCTCATTTTTTCGAGTTCTGGAAGGGGCATTATTTATCCCATATACTAATTCATCTAAACTAATCTCCAAGTGATTTGCTATATTAATAGCAATATCTAGTCGAGGAAAACTACCAGCTTTCCAACTACCGGTACTACTTGTAGAGTATCCCAATTCACTTAAAACTACTGTCATATTTGTGCCTTTTCGTTTACAGGCAGCCTTGAAATTATCGTAAAACATAGAGTCCCTCCATAAAAAAACTCAAAAAAATGAGTAAAATATATTGACCTACTCGAAATTATGAGTTAATATAACAAATGTAAGATGAAAATAAAGATTGATTTAAAGATAAAAATAAATATTAAATCAATCTCTATTTTACAAAAAAGAAAGACAAAAGTAAAGACGAAAGGAGATGAAAGGATGGCAGAAAAATTATCTCCTTGGTGTAAGCGAGCCAAGATAGAGATGATACGGAAAGATATTTCCGTAAATGATTTAGCTGAACAACTTGGAAACAATCGCTCATATCTGTCTTCTGTTTTAAATGGACGGGTTGTGAGTATGCCGATTCGTAAAAGAATCAGTGATTTATTAAATATTTCTGATTCTGACGAATGAGGCTGGTTTTATTATAACCAAGGGGGAAAGAAAAAAACATGGAATGTAACTGTACAAAAAGTGAGGTAAATATATATCTTGCTTGTAGAAAAAAGGCGGCAGTATATAATGACAAGCTAAATAGTAGAGAGATGGCCGCAGAGTTGTTGGGAATTTCAGTTTCAACCCTAGCAAATTATGAGTTAGGGGTCACAAAAATTGTTCCACCAGATAGCGTGGTGATGATGAGTGATTTGTATAAAACACCAGAGTTAAAAAATCATTATTGCAAATATGATTGTCCAATCGGAAAGGGGTTTCCGATGGCAGTTGAAGAAACTGGATTGCAAGGAATCACAGTCCGAATTTTGAAAAGCTTGGATGATGAAGAAATTAGAAAGATGAAAAAGAATCTTCTCGATATTGCAGAAGATGGAGAGATTGATGAGACAGAGCAGGAAGAATTTAATATGATCGTAAAAAATCTTGAAACGCTTGCGAAAGCGATTTCAGAATTGAGATTATTAGCTGAAAAATGCCAGAGGGGGAAAGGATGGATAAAGCTGATTTAAAAGAAAGATTAAGAGAAGCATTGAAAAGACAGTGTGGATTAGAAGAGAAGGATATTGAAAATGCAATCAAGAAAACGCAAGGGATTGACCTTGGGATATTTGTTACAGAAATAAAGGAGGGCGAACAGATTGCGTAAGGGCATGAAAGATAAGTTGAAAGTATATGCTGTAGATGCAGCAATGATTTTTCTCGCAACACAGTTTACTGTTGTAGCGAAAGCAGATAGAAATGCAAAGAATGATATAGGAGCTTATGAGACTATGCAGGAATGTAATTTGTATTCTAATTCTAGTAAGAGCACAGAAATGCTCATTGAAAAGATAGAAGAAAAAGCAAAAGCGGCCGGAATCAGCCAGGAAGAAAAACAGATTCTTTTAAAGATTGCAATGGCGGAGGCAGAAGGGGAAGGAACTTCCGGGAAAGCCTATGTTATGAGAGTGGTGTTAAACCGAGTGCAATCAGAAGAGTTTCCGAACACAATTAAAAAAGTTGTTTTCCAGAAAAATCAGTTTTCGCCTGTGAAAGATAACGGAAGATATTGGAACTTAGAACCAGACGAAGAATGTTACGAAGCATATAACATGATTGAAAATGGCTGGGATGATAGCGAAGGAGCGTTGTATTTCAGTAGAACGGGCAGCAGTCCATGGATGCAAGAAAACACTGATTTTTTGTATGAGATTGGAAATCATAGCTTCTATAAATAAGGAGGGTGAAGATGCTGGAGAGATGGATAATAAGGCATTGGATAGCATTAACAGCCGGAAGTGTGGCAACAGGAATTGTTTTGCACATTACATATGCAATTAGAGGACAACTTGTAATAGGTGGGGAATGGACAATTATTCCGATGATGTTTCTTATTGAATATTTTATCAGAGAAGGAAAGAGGAGGAAAACTCTTGCAAGAATACGAAGAAATCAGAAGGAACTTAGAGAAAAAAGGTTACAGAGTGGCAGATAATCAGTTTTATAAAATTGTAACTTTAGCAAAAAGAAAAGCGATTATCTCTGGAAAGGGAGAAAGATATATCGGGTTACTCTTGCCGGATGTTGTAAAAGAGTACTTTTTCAGAGAGGCGATAAATGCAAGCACAATATAAAGAAAGAAGGGCATGACATGACAAACGAAGTTGTAGATTTTACAAGTCAAAAAGCATCAGAACAGGTACAGGAGAAAAAAACATCTCAAACGGAAATGCTGGTGGAGAGACAAGCACAGGAAGTGCAGGTCGCTATGATTGCGGCAAAGAGATTTCCACGAAATCAGGTAACAGCATATAATAACATCCTTACAGCGTGTCAACGTGTGAAACTGGCAGAAACTTCCATGTATGAATTCCCTCGTGGTAAAGAAATAGTCACAGGTCCATCTATAAGATTAGCAGAAGCAATCGCTCAGAACTGGGGCAATATTGATTTCGGATGGATGGAGTTGGAACAACGAAATGGGGTGAGCCAAGTTATGGCGTATGCTTGGGATTTAGAGACAAATTCCAGACAAACAAAAATGTTTAGCGTTCCACATATTAGACACACCAAAAAAGGAGACTATGCATTGACAGACCCTCGTGATATTTACGAAGCTGTAGCAAATCAGGCAGCCAGAAGAGTACGATCATGCATTCTTGGGATTATTCCGGGGGACGTTGTTGATGGGGCAGTAAATCAGTGCAATAAAACTTTAAGAGAGGGGTACGAAATGCCACTGGTTGACAGGGTAAGAATGATGGTTCGGGCATTTGAGAAAGACTTTTCGGTTAATCTTGAAATGATCGAAAAATATATCGGCTGTAAAAGTGAAGCATTTACAGCGAATAGCTTTGTAAGATTGAAAAAAGTATATGCTTCGCTTAGGGACGGCGTAGCAAAAAGAGAGGATTATTTTGAGATTGCATTGCCACAAGATGAAAAAGAAATCTCGGACCCGTTCAAAAACGGAAAGGATGTGAAAGAAGATGCTGCTAAATGATAGCAATTATTATTCGGATGAAGCAAACAGAGAATTCTTTTCGGTGTCTCAATTTAAAAGTTTTATGAGTTGTGAGGCAAGAGCAATAGCAGAGCTCAACGGTGAATATAAAAGGCCAGTGACTAGAGCATTGCTTGTAGGAAGCTTTGTGGACCATTATTTCGAAGGGACGCTCGATGATTTTATGAAAGAGAATCCAGCAATTTTTACAAGAAAGCATGAATTGAGGGCAGAGTTTAAGAGAGCGAACGAAATTATAAAAATTGTGAAAGAAGATGTAAAATTTATGGATTCGTTGTCCGGGGAAAAACAGCGAATTTTCACATTTGATTTGTTTGGAGTTCCATGGAAAGCGAAGCTTGATAGTTACAATCCAGGAAAAGCAATCACCGACTTAAAAGTAGTTGCAAGAATGTATAAGCTTCCTCAATGGAGATATGACATTCAGGGGGCTATTTATCAGAAAGGTGTAGAAATCGTTACTGGAGAAAAGTTACCGTTTTACCTTGCGGTTGTAACAAAAGAAAAAGTTATGGACAGAGACATCTGGCAGGTGCCGCAGTCTACGTTAGATATGGCATTGCGACAGGTAGAAGAAAATATCGGGAGATATGCAGATATTAAAGCTGGATTGATTGAGCCAGTCCGCTGTGGAAAGTGTGATTATTGCAAGAGTATTAAGCAGGCAAGTGTAAGAAATTATAATGAATTATTAGAGGTATAGGGCATGAAGTTAGTAAAAATTTTAAATGATAAAGTGCAGATTCGCTCTGACTATAAAGAATTTGAAGATGTGCGAATCAATGATTTAATTCTTGTATTTGACGAAGATGTGAAACTGGTAACGATGGTAACTGCATTAAAAGATACAGACGTGGAAAATAAAGAAGAAATCGAAGAAAATGATTATATTTTAGAACGTAGCAGCACAAAAATGGTGGAATGTTCCATTATCGGAATGGTAAAGGATGGCGTATTCAAAAAAGCGATAGACCGTTATCCAACAATGCAGGTTAAAGCACATAAAGTTACACAATTAGAATTTGCCGGAATGTTAAGCAAATATACGACAGGGTTCCTTTTGGGAGAATATACAACATATGATTTTCCTGCTTATGTGGATGGTAATAAGTTTTTTCAGAGACATGCTTGCATTGTAGGAAACACTGGAGCAGGTAAGTCAGAAACAGTAGCAAAAATTTTAGAGCAGATTAGCTTACTTCCGGGGGCAAATGTGATAGTTTTTGATATTCATGGAGAATACGGAAATTTATCCTATGCACGAAATATCAAAATCGGAACGGATGTAGATTTTCCAGTGTGGTTGTTTGGATTCAAAGACATGATTGCAAATGTTTTGAAAATCAAAGAAGAGACTTCAGTTGTGACTATGACAGCATTAAGAAAGTGCTATTACAAGCTTTGTCCTGAAGGAAGAGAAGACAAGCCAGTATATTTTGATTATGTCACATTTGTTAAGCTTATGAAATTCCTTGACGAAGAAATGATTGCAACTGGTGAATTTTATAAGTCTGGGGATAGAAAAGGAGAGGAGAAAATCATAAAGGGAGATTATAACGGGAAATTAACAAATGTAGTCAATGTTTTGCTCGATAAAGCTTCTGATAGCAATTACAGATTCCTTTTTGCGGAAAGAAACCAGAATTACTTATACACATTGCTTAAAGAAATTTTAGACAATGATATGCCAGTGAAAAATATTGATTTATCTGAAATTCCACATGATGTTGCAATCCCTATTATTGGAATAATTACTAAGCTAGTGTATGAGATTCAAAGAAATTCAAAAGATTGTGCAGAACATCCAGTAACATTGATATGCGATGAAGCACATGTGTATATTCCGAATAATATGCAGTTGTCAGCTTCTCAAAGACGTATGGTAGCCACATTCGAGAATATTGCGAAAGAAGGTAGAAAGTTCGGGGTAACACTATTTGTAGCAAGCCAGCGACCGTCAGAGCTTAATAAAACCATCATGGCACAGTGTGCAAATTTTATTGTTGGGAAGATGAATAACGAGAACGATAAATCTATGATCAAAGGAATGATGCCGGACGGAAGCGAATCTGTGATAAATGAAACGGCGATGTTTTCACCCGGCGATGTGCTTGTGATTGGAGATGCTGCCCCGATTCCACTGAAAGTTCATGTAGAACTTGCAAAAGAAAGACCAGATTCAAGAACAATTAATTACTGGGATAAATGGAGTGAAGGAGGGTACATTGATGTGATGAATGCGGCAATAAATTACATCAATGGATAAAAGACCATGGCAAACAAAAGAATGTTCACATTAAAGGTTGTAGATAGTGACGTTTTTCTTGAAATGCCATTGTCTACACAGTGTTTATATTTTCATCTCGCGATGCGGGCCGATGATGATGGATTCGTTGGAAATCCGATGAAGATTTTGCGGATAACAAATGCAAGCAAAGACGACTTAAAATTACTGATAGCAAAAAGGTTTCTTTTGACTTTTCCAGATGATACAGAAGGGGTCATGGTAATAAAACACTGGCGGATGCATAATTGCATATCTCAAAACAGATACCACGAAACACAGTACATAGACCAGAAGAGCCAGTTAAGATTGCGAAGAAATAATACTTATTCGCTTACAGAAGGAGTTCCAATTGATGATAGAAGTCTGATAGAAAGTCAGGCAGAAGAAAAGGCGATTTCTGTTTCTGAGAGAAAAGATAGTTCAAAGGGAAAGACGGAGTATTCCTTGCAATTTAAAGAAATGTGGGAAATTTACCCAAAGAAAAGAGATAAGGGACAAGCATACAGACAATATCAGGCAAGAATAAGAGATGGGTATACGGCAGAAGAGATTTTAATGGCAGTACAAAATTATGCGGATGAATGCAGAAGAACACATCGTGATGAAAAGTATATTAAACATGCAAAAACATTTTTAGGAGCAGCGACACCTTTTGAGGATTATTTGCCAGGCAAAAATGATTATGCACCTGCACAGAGAAATGAAGGGGCGGCAGACTTTGATAAATACTTACAGTAGGAGGGAAAATGATGGATAAGGATATTAAATCGTATCTGCCTTTGCAGGCGGCTAGCGGAGAAGGGTGGGTAAAGGAGGGAGACTACAAAGACGAAAACGGTATTTGGCATTGTGGAGTATGCGGCAGGGCGAAGCAAAAAAGGATAGATAATGATTTTATACATACTACTGTATGGTGCATATGTGATTGCCGCATGAAAGAGCTGGAAGAAAAAAGAAAAAGGGAAGAATATGAGGCAGAAATGCTGAGAATTCAGAAAATGAAAGATTCTTCTATGATGTCAGACAAATACCGCAATGCAAGTTTTGAAAAGTATTATGTGCGGAAAGAGAACGAAAAAGCTTTTAAGGTTGCAAAAAAATATGCATCTGAATTTAAAGAGATGCAAAAAAACGGAAACCCAGAAACGGGAGAAAAAAATGTGGGACTTGTTTTTTATGGGAATGTAGGAACCGGGAAGAGTTATACAGCAGCGTGTATTGCTAATGAATTACTGGCACAAAAGATTTCTGTAATAATGACTTCTTTCGTAAAAATATTACAGGATATTCAAGGCAGTGAGGACGAAGCAACATATATCGGTACATTAAATGCGTGTAGTCTGCTTATTATAGACGATCTAGGTGCAGAAAGAAATACTGACTATGCCCTTGAAAAAGTTTATAACGTGATAGACAGCAGAGTAAGGACTGATAAGCCTATGATTTTAACTACCAATCTCACATTTGATGAGATGATGAGAAATCCTGACATTCGATACCGCAGGATTTATGACAGGATATTTGAACACTGTATTCCTGTAGAAATGCCTGGCCAATCGTTTAGAATCTTAAAGGCGGCACAGAGGCAGAAAAAACTTGCGGATTATTTTAAAGAATAGGGAGAAAGAAGAATGGATTCAACACGCAAAGTCGGACAAGAAATCAAAAGAGTAAGAATGGAGATGGGATTATCGCAAAAAGAATTTGGATTATTAATCGGAAAAAGCGAGAGTCAGGTTGGGGCTTACGAAAATGCTGATACAAATATTAAAGTAGAGACTTTATTTGAGATTGCCAAGGCTGCAAACATTAAACCGGAACAGTTAATTACTGGACCGGTGGAAGAAAAAGAGACGTGGGATGCTGAGTTGAGAATATATGGTGCAGAGGACAGAAAGCAGGTCATGGCAATTCTCGCAATGAATGGTTACGATGTAGGGCAGCACAAAAAGAAGGCAACTCCTACTGGCAAGTCATTAATTTATTATGTACATGCTATTGACCGGAAGGGGAATGCAGATACTTCTAAGTAAGGAGGTAACTGTGTGGTTTAAAAAGAAACCGGTAGCTGTAGAAGTATTTATATTTAATAAAGAGGCAGAGGTCATGGCTCCAAAGTGGTTTTTAAAAGCTATACAAAACGAGAAGATATTTATAGACAGGAGGCTTGAAGACGAACGAAGTGTGTTGTATATGGATGCACAATACATTCCCAGTACGGGAAGCTACGAGCGTACATAGGGGACTATATTCTGAAAGGACCTTCAGGAGAGATATGGCCATGCAAAAAGAAAATGTTTAAGAAATTATATGAGAGGTTATAAATGCAAGTTTCGTTCACAGTTTTAGGAGAACCAAAAGGAAAGGCACGTCCAAGATTTGCAAAAGGACATGCAATGACCCCAAAAGATACAGCGAACTATGAGACATTAGTTCATATGGAGTATCTTAGCCAATGCGGCGATAAAAAGTTTTCTGATGATGCAATGCTGGATATGAGGATAAAGGCATATTATTCTATTCCCAAATCTGCATCAAAAAAGAAAAAGGCAGCAATGGCAATGGGTATGATAAGACCAACGAAAAAGCCAGATATGGATAATGTAGTAAAGATAATAGCAGATAGTCTTAATCAAGTTGCGTACAGAGATGATACGCAGATCGTAGATTGTCAGTGTCGAAAATTTTATTCAGAAAACCCAAGAGTGGAAGTGAGAATTAAAGAAATTATTTAGGAGGAAGATAGCATGCAGAATTGGCAGGAAATTACGTTAGAGAGTGATACCTTTTCGAAGGCAAGAGAAGATTTTAATTTTATGTTTCAGAAGTTGTTAAAAAGAATGTATAAAAATGAGTCAATCGAAGGTAGTATCACATTAAAAATCAATGTAGATATGAAGTATGAATTTGTTATGGGCGAAGACGGAGAGACACAGAGAGTTGATAAGCCGGTATTTATTCATAAGATCGATACAACAGTCCCGTTAAAAGATAGCAATAAAGGTAAAAATGAAACAGGAATGGTTTTGGTGTACGATGAAGAGCTCGGCAGATACATTCTTGAATTTGACGCAACAGGGGGACAAAAAACAATCTTTGACCCAGAATACCAGAAGAGTGGCAATACGATTGATGCGGATGCGAGACAAGTAGATGAAGAAGAGGTAAAAGGAATCCCAATGTTAGAGTCGGCAGATAAAGCCGCAGAGAGCGAGCCAGAGGTCGTGGATGTAGAATGTGAAGAAACACAAGTGGAAGATGATTCAAACGGTGCAGACGGCGATATAGAAGCAGGAGAGGAGTCAGATTACGAATATGACTAATGCTTATGGAATGTGTGGAAAATGTAAACAAAGAATACGCTGGATAAAGACTTCCGCAGGCAAAAATATGCCATGTGACACAGATTTTGTGTATTACAAAGAATCCACAGAAGGAAAAGATAAGATCATAACTCCTGATGGGAAAATGGTAAAAGGGGATATTGTTCATAGTCCAGAATTTATTACAGGATTTGGATATATTCCCCATTTTGCTACTTGTGAATACGAAAAAATGTTCAGGAAGAAAAGGAGGGGGGCGAAAAAGTGAGAAATGAAATTATTTGCGACAAATGTAAACTGATAATAAGCAAATTCGAAATTAAAACTCGCATAATCACTCAGGATGAAAAGGGAATAGATGTGCAAGAGTCATATTTTCAATGTCCTACATGCGGGAAAAAGTACACAATACTCATATCGGACAGAAAGTTGCGCTTACTGATTCAGAAGCGTGTTCTGTGCCTGAAGAAAATCCAGAAGGCAAAGAACAAAAAAGATGAGGCAGCAATGATTAGAAACAAGAAAAAGCATGACAGAATAGAAAAAGAGATTTCAGACTGGCAGGGAATGCTTACGAAGAAATATGCAGGCAAATGAAAGGAGAACGTAAAAATGGCAAAAGGATGTAAATGGGCAGAAAGAACAGATGAATATCACGGCTGGAAATGTCCGGTAACAGATGGAGCATGTATGTTTTTGCGTCCAGATAGCAAAGCGTGTGCAGAGGAATACGGAGAAGGTCCGGATTCAGTAGAAGAAAACGAAGATACGGAATAAATCTTATACAAAAAGAAGCCCCTGCTGAATAATCAGGCAAAGGCTCACTTGATTGGCTTATCTGATTATAAATCAGAAAAAGTGAGTATGTCAATATTATTCAGGAGGGGAGAGAATGACGGCGAAAGAGTATTTACAACAGGTAAAACATAAGGATGCAGAGATAAAAAACTTGTGCAGAGATAAAGAAAGTGTAAAAGAAATGCTTTATTCGTTAGGTGGTATGCCAGATGGGGAAAGAGTGCAGTCTAGCCGGAATAACGATAAGTTTGGAACGTTGTATTCAAGAATTGATGAGATGGAGCGAAATATTGATGATAAGATTGAGGCTTCCATGTTATTCAAGTTAAAAGTATCACAAGAAATTAATACATTAAAAAACCCAAAATATATAGCAATTTTGAACATGAGATACATACATTACAAATCATGGGAAGAGATTGCTGAATCTGGATTTGATGTGCAGTATAATGTCAGGCATATATTGAGAGTGCATGGATATGCTTTAATGGAGTTTGAAACGCTATATAAAACAATGTTGGCAGAATTGTAAAACACAAAATTTTCACAGAATGTCAGAAAGTGTCACTTGACATACAGGAAAGGTCAGTAGATGTACAGGAAATGTCATAAAATGTGTACTATTTGTCAGAGAAAATGTGTGATATAGTGTAAACTGCAACAAGCAAATGCGAAACATGCCCTCGCAGGAACTTGTTAATCGGCATAGTTGAGCCGATTCTTTCCCCAGTCCCTCTGTTATTTATTAGCAGGGGGACATTTCAGTATAAGGGAAAGGGAAAATATAGAAAACCAAGATGGTACATTGCGTATCATCTTTTTTATTTTTATGAAAGGAAGGGGAAAGATGCAAAAAGAAATGACAGTGATGGTGCCTATTAATGAGGTTTATCCTTATGAGAGAAACCCCAGAAAAAATGAGGATGCTGTGAAATATGTTAAGAACAGTATTGAAAAATTCGGATTTAATCAGCCGATTGTCGTGGACGATGATTACATAATCATTGTGGGTCACACAAGATGGTTGGCTGCAAAAGAATTAGGGATGAAAGAAATTCCTGTTCTTGTTGCCTCACATTTATCAAAAGAGCAGGCAAAGGCATATCGTCTGGCAGATAATAAGACAGCGGAGTTCGCTACATGGGACGAAGAATTATTGAAGAAAGAACTTGAAGAAATCATGAATATAAATATGAGTGCTTTTGGGTTCGAGGATGGGGACGATGTATTTGCGGATGAGATAGAAGATAATACCTACACGATGAAAACAAGTATTCCGCAGTATGAAATTACTGGAGACTGTCCTTCAATTTCGGAAATGCTGGACAAAGAAAAAAGTAAGGAATTAATCGCAGAGATTGAAAAAGCAGAAGGGATTACAGAAGAAGAGAGACAGTTTTTGAAAGATGCAGCCGGGAGGCATAATGTCTTTAATTACCGTAATGTTGCAGAGTATTATGCACACGCAAATCCAGAAATGCAGAGGCTCATGGAAAAGTCAGCCTTAGTGATTATTGATGTAGATAATGCGATTGCGAATGGATATGCAACACTGCTTGGTGAAATCTTAGATGCTATACAGGAGGAAGAGGAATGAGAAAAGACACAGCAGTCTTTATTATTACCCACGGAAGAGCAGAAAAGCAGTTGACATTAGATTTACTAAGACAGAGTGAATATTCCGGGAAGATTTATCTTGTAGTTGATAATAAAGACGAGCAATTATCAGAGTATAAGAAAAAATACGGAGATATGCTTCTGGTATTTGATAAGAAAAAATATGCAAAAGGCATAGATACGCACATAAACAGTTTCGGTATGAACAGTGCGTTATTTGCTAGAAATGCTTGTGTTGATTTCGCAAGACAGCTTACCTTTAAGTATTATTTTGTATGCGATGATGATATTAAGTGTGTAAAATTTAAAGACGGGCGTGCCGGGAAGCTGAAAACACAGGTTGCAAAAAATATTGAAAGAATATTTTCGGCAATGGTCCGATATATGGAAAATGCACCTTTGCAGGAGTTAGGGATTATACCAGATAATACATATATCGGCGGAGTAAATAATTCGGTTAAGAGGGGTGTTAAATGGAATGTGTGTCAGATAGCACTTTTTAAAACGGCATCTCCAGTAACATTCAAGAGTATCATGTGGGAAGATGTCGCTACATTATCAAGAGATATAAAAACTGGAAAAATTGAGTTTTCACCAATGTTCTTATCACAATGCACACCTGCGAATGGAACGAACGAGGGTGGATGTAAAAAGATGTATGAGAATTCTTCTGATTATGCTAATTCGTTCATGGTGTTATTAGATAGGCCAGATGCGATAAAAATAGAATTCAAAAAGGGTAAGTTTATGATGAGAAGCAATCATGCAGCAATGCATCCTTGTATTATTCATGAAAGATACCGAAAGGAGAGAGACGATGCGTGATGATTTTGCGGTATTCATCTTAACGCATGGCCGGGCTGACAATATGGCAACGGCAAAGATGCTAAAGAAAACGAATTACACTGGAAAGATATATTTCATCATCGATAATGAGGACGAGCAGGCAGAAAGATATAGAGAATTGTTCGGTAAAGAGTCAGTGATAGAGTTTGATAAACAGAAAGCGTATGATCATACGGATACGATGGACAATTTTAATAATCATAGTGCAATCATATATGCAAGAAATGAATCTTTTCGGATTGCTAAGGAGTTGGGTCTTAAATATTTCCTAATGCTTGATGATGATTATAGAGATATACATTTCAGATATAGGGATGGTGAAAAACTTAAAGCAAAAAATATCAGAAATATGGATGTGATATTCGAAGCGATGATACATTTTCTCGATGTTGTAAAAGAAATATCGGGGGGGGTAGTTGTGCAATAGCATTTGCCCAAGGTGGTGATTTTGTTGGAGGAGTTAAGAAGAAGAGTGCAAACTTCAACAAAAGAGTTTTACGGAAGGCAATGAACAGCTTATTTTGCAGAACGGATTGTCCAATAGAGTTCAGAGGTACTATGAACGAGGATGTCACGACATATACGACATTGGGCAGTAGAGGTAATCTATTCTTTACAATTTGCGATATTTGCGTATTACAGCTTCCTACTCAGTCTCTTGCCGGAGGTATGACAGAAGCATATCTGGAATCAGGAACATATTTAAAGACGTTTTATTCTGTGATGTCGATGCCGAGTTGCATTAAAGTAAGTATGATGTATAGCAAACATAGAAGAGTGCATCATCGAATTGACTGGGAGACATGCGTGCCTAAGATATTGAATCCTAGATATAAGAAAGGGGTTAAAAGTAATGCGTAATATTACAGGAAATAAGATGCTTGCGTATATGGACAGAATACTGGACGAGAAGATGCAGAAGCCAATTACAGCAGATATATTTCTTACAAACTATTGTAATAATAAATGTCCGTACTGCACATATAGGAGATGGGAACTTGACGAAGATGCATATTCAATGAAGTACGAAGATTTTGTAAGGTATGCAGAACAGCTAGTTTTTCATATGGGAGTAAAAGGAATCATTCTTACAGGCGGAGGAGAACCGACTATCTGTAAGGATTTTGATTCAATCACAAAATGGTTAGAGGGCAGGGAAATTCAGTATGGAGTAAATACGAATTTCAATAATCTGAAATATATTAAACCAGCATATTTAAAAGTATCTCTTGATGGATGGGACGAGGACAGTTACGAGAAATGCAGGGGCGTAAGAAAATACGAGCAGGTCAGAGAGAATATTAAGAAATATGCTGAATGGAAGAAAAAAGAAAGCCGGCAGACAAGACTCGGAATTCAGAGGGTTGTGCAGGATAAAGGAGACGTCTTTAATTTTTACGAAGCAAATAAAGATTTGCCTGTAGATTATATATCTTTCCGACCTGTTGAATCTACCGGAGGACAGTATAAGTATGAGGGGATGCAGGACATTATCAATGATATTAAGATACTTGCAAAAACAGATAGCAGAGTGGTGCTTAATTTTAAATGGAGCATGATGGAGGCGGTACAATATACCTGTACAGCACAATGGGCGCAGATGGCTGTAAATGAGCGAGGACAGGTTATGTATTGTTGCCACAAACCATATGAGATTATAGGGCATATATTAGATTCCGATATCTTATCTAAAAAGAAATTTGCACATACAGATATGTCGATGTGTGATGTGCCTTGCAGGATGACGGCACCAAATACAGTAGTGCAAGAAGTGCAAGAATGCAAAGGGGAACATACCCCTTTTATTTAGTTAGGGATAAAAAGAGAGGTGGTGACGTTGGCGAATGAGGAAAACTTAAAAAAAGGTGAGCCGTATCGCTTCCGAACAGGTGAGAAACAGGTGGAAATTGCCCGAAAAGGAGGGGTTGCATCTGGAGAAGCAAGGAGAAGAAAAAAAGCGATGCGAGATACGGCAAAAATGATGATGGATATGACAATTCCAGATAGCCTTAAGCAATTAAAAACGAAGCTCAAGGCAATGGGGGTTGATGAAGAGGATATAACTTACCAAGCGGCAGTTATGGTAGGGGTCATAAATCAAGCGATAAAAGGAAACACAAGGGCTGCCTCGTTTCTTAGAGATACGATGGGCGAAAATCCATCTTTGATGTTGAGAGAAAAAGAACTAGAGCAGCGCAATGCAGAATTTGAATATAGGAAACAGATGGATGCGGAGCAAAGAAGTAAAGAAGAGGAAACATCCACGCTGGCTGACGTAATAGAAGAGGCATATAGAAAGAGGATGGAGGGCGAGAAAGATGCTGAGCAGTGAAGCAACTCTTTATTATGCCGAACATCCCGTAGAGTTTGTGCAGGATATTATTCATGCAGAGCCGGATCCGAAACAAGAGGAGATATTGAGAAGCCTTGTCGCAAATCAAATGACAAGTGTTCGCTCCGGACATGGTATCGGAAAATCAACTGTGGAAGCATGGTCTGTAATATGGTTTATTCTGACACATCCTTACCCCAAGATACCTTGCACTGCTCCGACACAGCATCAGTTGTTCGATATTCTATGGGCTGAAATCAGCAAATGGAAACGAAACAATAAAGTTCTGGATTCTGAATTAATATGGACGAAAGAAAAATTGTACCTTAAAGGACATCCAGAAGAATGGTTTGCAGTAGCACGTACAGCAAGTACGCCGGATGCCTTACAAGGATTCCATGCGGAGCATATGTTGTATATCATAGATGAGGCGAGTGGTGTAGATGATAAGATATTTGAACCAGTTCTTGGTGCCTTATCGACTCCAGGAGCAAAACTGCTTATGTGTGGAAACCCCACACAGTTATCTGGTTTTTTCTATGATAGTCATAATAAAAATAGAGAGCAATATTCGACATTTCATATTGACGGCAGAAATAGCACAAGAGTATCTGAAGAATTTGTGCAGACAATCATCAATATGTATGGCGAGGACAGCGATGTATTCCGAGTACGTGTTGCAGGTGATTTCCCTCTTGCAGAGGATGATATTTATATACCACTTCCTCTAGTAGAAAGAAGCATTGCTACGGAATATGTTCCGCGGCACCCACACATAATTGACGTGGGCTGCGATGTTGCACGTTTTGGCACCGATAAAACTATTATCAGTTATAGGACAGACGAAAAGGTAAGGTTCTACAAAAAGAGAGTAGGACAGGACACGATGAAAACCGCAGACGATATTGTGTCTCTTGGTATGCTGTTAGAATTTCAATATAAGCTTAGACCGGACAGGGATGCACCAATACCAATAAAAATTGACGATGGTGGTGTAGGCGGTGGAGTTGTTGATAGATTGAGGCAAATCAAGAGAAATAATCCGGGGCGTTTCTGGTGGATGCAGATATATCCTGTTAAGTTTGGACAGAAGATTAGACATAAGTATTATGATGATAGCACAACGTATATGATGTCTGTACTTAAAAAACTATTGAGTCCATACGATGAAAATGGGCAGCCAAAGCCGGTCGAAATCATATTGCCGGATGATGATGCTCTTGCCGCACAGCTTTCCTGCAGAAAGTATTCGCTTACAGAAAATTCTAAAATTAGAGTAGAAAGCAAAAAGGTAATGAAAGCAAGAGGACTTCCTTCGCCGGATGAGGCAGATTCAGTTCTGCTTGTATGCTTACCGGTAAAAAGACCAAAGAAGGAAAAGAAGGGAAAATAAATGAAAGGAAAAAAAGGCAATGTCGGGGTGAAAGTTATAACTCCGAATATTCAGAAAGCAGAAGTATCGACCCAAATAAATAAAGAGAAAGCATATAACGCTGGTGATTGGATAGACCCACCAGCACGACTGGAAGGGTTAAAGGTTCTTGTTAATGAAAGCTCTATTTTGCCACAATGCATCCGAGCGTACAAAAATAATATTGCCGGATTCGGAATAGGCATAAGATATACCACTGATGATGAAGAAACTCCAGAGATGCAGTCAGAGTATGAGCGAGCATCAGAGATTGTTGAACTGCTGACTACAGAAGAAGATACAAAAGAAGTGTTCAAAAATGTGATTGAGGCAAGAGAGACGTATGGTATTGCTTATGTTGAAGTTATTAGGAATCTATCACAGGAAGTTGTTCAGATAGATTTTATTAAAGATACTCCAAGTATAAGAAAAACACAGCCATTATCTCCTTATATCGAGTATTCTTATTATCATCATGGGCAGGAAATGAAGAGAAAGAAGAAGTACAAGAAATACAAACAAGAGATAGCCGGGACTACGGTATATTTTAAAGAGTTTGGTGACCCTCGTATTATGGATTATCGAAACGGGGAGTATGTGAACGAATTAGAATTAAAATACCGGGCAAATGAGATATTAGAGTTTGCACTGGGTTCTGAATTATATGGAGAGGTGCGATGGGTCGGACAGTTGCTTGGTGTTGATGGAAGCCGGGCGGCAGAAAGCCTTAATAATAATTATTTTAGAAATGGCAGGCATACCCCTTTGTTAATTATGGTTAATGGGGGCAGCTTAACAGATGAAAGTTTTGCAAAGTTGCAGGATTACATGAACGGGATTAAAGGAGAAGCAGGGCAACATTCATTTTTGATTCTTGAAACAGAGAGTATTGAAGGGCGAGCTGACTTTGACGATGATAAGCAGCCAGAAATAGAAGTAAAAGACCTTGCAAGCATCTTACAGAGAGACGAGTTATTTCAGGAATATCTTGATAATAATAGAAAGAGAGTTCAATCAGCGTTCCTTTTGCCGGATTTGTATGTAGGGTACACAACAGAATTTAATAGAGCGACTGCACAAACAGCAATGGAGGTAACCGAAGAGCAGGTATTTCAGCCCGAAAGAAAATCTCTTGCATGGGTGATCAATCATAAGTTGTTAAACAATTATAAGTTTGAGCATGTAGAAGCATATTTTCTTGAGCCAGATATTAGCAATCCTGATGATATGTATAAACTGTTGACTATTGCAAATAATGCTGGAGGAGTAACACCTAATATGGCAAAAGAGATTCTGTGTAAGGCATTAGGACGAACCTGTGAGCCATACGATGGCGAATGGGCGGACGAACCGATTGTCGTTGGAAAAAATAAGGCAACGGCAAGTGCAGGAGGATTCGGAGCAACGATAGCCCAATTAGGAGGGCAGATTGAAAAAGCATCAAGGAATAATGAGCCACAGGAGCTAATTGCTGTCATGAAAGAAGTGCGTAAGGTGTTGAAGAAAATGCAGGAGGAAGAGGAGTGAAGATTGACACAACCCATTTGCTGAGTGCGATAGAGGACTATATAGCAAAAGCCGATGAAGATTTAAGAGATACCTTAGAGAGCGAGGGATTTGTTGCGGCATCTGAAACAGTAAGGCATATCGGAGAGATAGAGGATGCCTTAGAGGATGTTCTTGACGAGGATGCTTTAGAATTTCTTGAAAGAGTAAAAGAGGCGGAAGGGGTGGATGAGTTTCTATCTGTAAGCTGGCCGGATATAAAGAATGAGGGTGATTTGGAAAAAGCATTGTATGAGATATTCAGACAGAAGTTTGATGAGATGTTTCGTTCTTTTACTTTCTCGTGGATTCTGGCCGAAGAACCTGAAATTGTAGAAGATATATCTGGCGAAGCTATTGATACTATAACAAAGCCAGCAGAAGCATTTATCAAAGGATGGTCCGGGGAATTGTCACGCATCATGAATCTTAATACGAAAGATAGTATGGAGAAAATGCTTTTAAAGGCACAGAAAAAATCATGGACGATTGATGAACTGGCGGAGGCTATCGGAGATAGCGGCATCCGAAATCATGGTTACAGGAGTCGGCGTGTTGCTTTGACAGAAACATTGAGAGTGCAGAGCTATGCACAGCAGGAAAGCATGATACAGAATCCTCTTGCTTACTCAAAAAGATGGAAACATATCATGTCTGATAATCCACGAGAAAATCATATAGCAATGGATGGGCAAGAAGTGTTTAAACGGGAAATGTTTGAGCTGACAGGGAGAAACGGAGAAACATATCTTGTCTTATGTCCGAGAGATACAAGTCTTCCGGCAGAAGAAACGGTAAATTGCCATTGCATTATGGAGACTGTGGAAAATGAAAATGCTTTAGGAATGACAGCTGATGAGAAAAAAGAATTAAGAGAGAAATATATAGCAGAAGTAAATGAGGAGTACGAAGCGTGGGAACAGAAGTTTAAAAACGATATGGGTATTGAAGAACCGAGAGACGACCCTTCTGTTACATGGGAAATATATAACTCTTATTACGAAGCTTATAGAAAGGGCGAAATTGCATGAGATTAGTTAAACAGCATGGTACAAGGGCACCATGTTTTTTTAATATAATAAGAAATTTTTAGAAAAAGGAAAGGAGCAAAGGCTATGAAAACGATGTCGAAAATTGCAAAGTCCTATGAGATTAGCGATGCGAAAATAATGTTTGTTTCACTCGTTGACAAGGCGGCAAATAAGCATAAGTTTCTGATTACGAAATCACAGGGAAATGAAGCAGATTTTCAGACGTACGGAAGAATCTTGAAAGCTGATTCACATTACGTCACAGGTATTGTGTATGAACCCATGACAGAGGATACGGATGGGAACTACATGACTGAGGAAGAAATCGAAAAGGCGGCTCACTGGTACATGAAAAACGCTGGGGATGCCGACATCCAGCATTGTTTTGAAAAGGCAGAGGGTGTGGAGGTTGTAGAATCTTTCATTGCAAAAAGCGATATGGAGATTGAAGGACAGCAGATTAAAAAAGGTACATGGATCATGACGATGGAAGTTTCAGACGATACGGTCTGGGATTCTATCGAAAAAGGAGAAATTACAGGCTTCTCAATGGGAGGAAAAGGAAATTATAGTGTAGTTGATATTGATATTTCAGACCCAGATAACCCGGTTGAGAAGGGAGAAAAGAAAGGAAAGAAAGGATTATTTAAGGCTCTTGCAAATGCGTTCGGAATGGACGTTGTTGAAAAAGGAGCAGTAAAAGACCAGTATAAAGAACGTATCATTAGTGACAACTTTTGGACGGCATATTATACCCTTTCAGATTACTTACTGTACACATACAACCCGGATACTGGCAAGTACGAAGCAATTCACGATGAAGACAAGATTCGTGAAGCCTTAGCAGATTTTAACGAGATAATTATGAATCTGCTTAATAGTGATGATAGCGTTTTCAAATCTATTGAAAAAGCCGGAAAGAAGATGAGCGCACAGAATAAGGAAACCTTACAGGGTATTCATGACAGCCTGGGTGCTTTTCTTGAAAATTTTAATGAGGAGGACGAAGAATTGACAAAGAATGAAGTCGAGAAAATTGTAAATGATGCAATTACAAAGGCGATGGGTTCAGTAAATCAGACTACGGCACAGAACGGTTCTAATCCAGATAGTGAAGTAGTTAAGGGTAACGGAGATAAAAACGCCGCAGGAGCCGGTATGGGACTTTCAAATGGCATTACATCAGAATCTATTGAGAAAATGGTAAATGATGCGATTCAGAAAGCAATGCAGCCTGAAAAAGTAACAGCAGATAATATTGAAAGTATTATTAATGAGGCTGTTGTAAAAGCAATGGAACCGATGCTGAAAAGTACAGGGGTTTCAACAAATCTTAATAATAGTGAAGAAATTTCTAAAGGTGCAGATGGAGAGCACTACCTTCATGGATTTCTTTAAGAAGGAGGGATAAACATGGGAATGACAAACGGAAGTATTGTAAATAAGGCAGGCACAATTACTACTGGTTTAGTTAGTAGTGGATTACTCCAGCCTTATCAGGCGAAGAAATTTTTACAGCAGACTTTTGATAGTACGCCTCTGATGCAGGCAATTCGTCATGAAATTCGCACAGAAAAATCCGGAGAAATTGATAAAATCGGAATCGGAAGAAGAAAGCTGAGAGGAAAAACAGAAAATGTAGATGATGGCTACAGAGCTGGCGTTGAATTTGGTTCTATCAAATATGAAACAGTTGCGGTTCGTCTTCCATGGGAAATCACAGAGGAAACTATTCGTCAGAACATTGAGGGCGAAAACATTGAAAGTGTTATCACTAATCTTATGACAAGACAGACTGGCATTGATACAGAAGATTTGCTTATTAATGGTGATGAGAGTATAAGCAAAAGCGACCCAGATTACGATTTCTTAAAGCTGAATGATGGAATCAAAAAGAAGATCGAGAACGAGGGGCACGTTATTGATGTAAATGGAGCTAATGACATGGAGCTTGACATGTTTTATAAGGCAGTAGCGTCTATTCCTAATCGTTTCAACAATGGCAATCTTCGCTGGCTGATGAGTCCAACTAGAGCTCAGCAGTGGGAACTGTTCCTCTTAAAAAAGATTACTGAAAAAGGTGGAATGATTCCGCAGGAGCTTTATAAGAGTCCTGTCGCAATTCCATCTATGCAGGTTCCAAACCTTTCTGATGATGCGATTATTCTTGCAGAGCCGAAGAACATTATCGAAGTAAATACTTATGCCATGAAACTTCGTAAAGATGCGGCATCCAAAGATGCAATTATGCAGGATAAGAGATTCTATGTAATTCACTTTGATTTTGATGCATTGATTGAGGAAACAGATGCAACAGCAATCATCACTGGCTTGCCAGCATATAATTTCTCTGCATAAAAAGGAGGAATACTATGTATCATTTAAAATTATGTAAAGCAAAGTCCTATATGGGAATTGTTTGTGCAACAGAAAGCAAACCAGATGTTTATGTTCCAGAGAAGCAGCAGGCAGACAAGCTTGTTGCTTCTGGTTATTTTGTTCTTGTTAGTGAAGAAGAAAATACTACAAACGAAATTGTAAGAGAAGAGGTAAGCAAAGTCGAGGACACAGAGCCAGAATCTTTATTTGAGGAACCTGATGAAGAAGGAGAAGATTCACTTCTTGTAGAGCTTCAGACAAAAAGCAAGGCCGAACTTGTAGAGTATGCAAATAAAAATGGCATTGACTTGACAGGATGCAATAAGAAAGACGAAATTTATTCACAGATTATTGAATCCATTGCCAGAGCAGATTCTGCTAGAGAAATGTTAAGAAAGGGGTAACACATGATATTCAAAGAAGTACTTGAAGTAATGAAAAAAGGTGCAAAGGTAAAATTACCTTCATGGGGAGGGTACTGGTACTGGGATGATGATAAAAAAACAATCATTATGCATACGAGAGATGGCGAGGAATTGGACATCCGACAGACTGATAGACCAGAGTATACATTTTCTAATGTTGCCTCAGACGAATGGCAGGTTGCTGATGAAAAGAATTGTCCAGAGTTAGGAGGCGTTGCAACATTTTCGTTTGGGGATGCTATCAAATATCTTAAAAGAGGACTGAAAGTATCTCGTAAAGGATGGAATGGCAAGGGAATGTATTTATTCCTCGCAGACGGAGAGGATTTAACTTCTTGCCTTTCAGAAGGCGATTTTGAATGTGCAAGCTCTGTATGTATGAAAACAGCGCAGAATACTATCTGCGTAGGTTGGCTTGCTTCTCAGGCAGATATGCTTTCAGAAGACTGGACATTTTTTGAGTAAAGGAGGTACGGTGTATGAAGTGTGAGGCGATGGACTTAGGTGTGTGTGGAGTAGAACAGGTTCTTTGTGCCGGCACAGTAACGTTTGATACAAAGGATGCCGACAAAGGAATTACTCTTACAGAACTTCCTAAGAATATTATTATTACAAAGGCTGTTGCGGTGGTAAACAAGGCATTTAATGCTGCAACAACAAATGTAATCACTGTCGGAACAAATGATGCTGCAAACGACCTCTTAGGTTCAAGTGACATTACCGCAGGAACAGCAAATAGTTATACGAAGGATATGTTCAAAATCTTTAAAGGGAAAACAATCATTAAGGTTAAATATACCCAAACAGGGGCAAAGGCTACTGCTGGGGAGGCAGATATTTACCTTAATGTTGTCCGTATCCCCGAGGCTTAGATATGTTACGCCCATGGGTGTCTCCGCAGGATTTAAAAGATTATACGGAGATAAAAGAAATAAAAGAAAGGGCAGACAAAAAGCTTGCTTTTGATATTGCCAGGGCTGAACAGAAAATTATCAAGATTACGAATAATAAATTTGATGCAGAAGAATATGCAGAGCAGATACCTGAAACTGTGAAGATGGCTATTATCTTAGTTGCGGAGGCATATGCAAAAAATACTATTGAAAAGGCGAAGAAGCAGATAAAAAGCGAGTCTTTTGATGATTATTCGTACACTCTGGATAGTGGCATCATTGATTTAGATTCTTTGAATCTTGAAGAACTCCTATCTGATTATATTATGTCTGAGGGAATTGGTAAGATGATGATGCGTCTTAGAGCATTGTAGGAGGTAGACATGTCTTTTGAAGATTTTTTAAATCACAGATGCAATATATATCATCCGGTAAAAAAAGATGTTGATTTTGGTTATGGAATAAAGAGTGAGCCAGCAGAAGAACGATTAAAAATGCCGGATTTGGAAGACGTGCCTTGCCACTTCTATGTAAATTCATCCCCTAAAATTGTACAAAAAGAGCCATACCCTGCTGTTGAAGGGGAGGCAAAATTGGCATTGCCTTACGGCGTTGATATAAGGGAGAATGATTTTGTAAAAAGCAGAGGTTTGATATATCGAGCTGGGATACCTAAGGCAGTACATGGTAATCACCATATTGTTGTGACGATAAAGAGAGAAGAAGGCATAAAAGGAGCGATTTAAATTGATCGATGTTAGTGCATTAAATGAATTTTCAAGGCGATGCGAAGCTTTGAAAGCAGACTTAAAACCATATGCCGGAAAGGTTCTTGAAGAAGCCGGAGAAGAATTCCTCAATATTGTGCAAAGTGCAATAGAAGGGGCTGGCAATGTAGATAAAGGGCGGTTGCTCGCTTCGTTTACAAAAGGTGGACCGGGGAACATTTGGGTATTAAACACAGGAGGCCTTACATTGGAAATAGGGACGAATGTGGAGTATGCCAAATGGGTAAATGATGGACACAGGCAGCAACCTGGGCGGTTTATTCCTGGATACTGGGAAGGAAACCATTTCAGATATAGCCCTGGTGCAAAATCAGGAATGGTATTAAAGGCATCGTTTGTAGCTGGTTCTCATTATTTTGACAGGTCAGTGCAAATCTTTGAAAGAATGTTCCCAGAAATGATGGACAAATCATTTGAGCAGTTTTTCCGTAGGTATTTTAGTTAATTAGGAGGACGAGGATGTATGGAAAATACAGATACCCCATTAGGGCAGCACCTTGCATCTGTTGTAAGGTATGTGCAAGACAACTCAAAAGAGGGGACAAAGTGGTACTTCGATGAGATACCGGAGGATTTCTTTGTTCCCTCTGTTTATTTTCAGATTCCTAGTATTTCTGGCAGTAAGGCGACCTTATCTTCATATAAAACTACTTATGTGCTGAATTGCTGGTTCATGGATTTAAAGGACTGGGACGCTTATTCAAGGGCAGAAAATATTAGGGATTCCATATTGATAGATAATACGGTAATTCCTTTGGTTGATATGTCCGGAGAATATACCGGAAAAGGCATAAGGACAGGCGTGCCAGAAATAAGAAAAATAGACGAAGGAATAGTGCAGTTAACAATTTCCTTCGATACATATCTTACAACAAGGACTAAAACAGAAAAGATGCAAAAATTATATATTGCATGGAATAATGCAAAAAAGTTAGTTGATTAATCAGGAAGGAGGAACAATGGCTGTAAAAAAAGAAGCTGTACAGGCTGTAGAAGAGGCAAAGGAAGAAAAGAAAGATACAGGATATGTTCAGAAGTTTTCTGTTAAAAAGTTAATGGAACATTGCATGGATATATTTGGAGTATCACAGAGCACATTTGCCGGTGCTATGTATGGGCACGAAGGAACAAAGTATACGATTGATGAAGCTAAACTCATTCTTGATGAATGGCTTTATGGAAAGAAGGAGGGCAGTAAATAATGGCAGGTGGAACTTTTAAAATGTCACAGCCAAAAGTAAGACCGGGCACATATGTTAATGTCAAAAATGGAAGACAGGCGACAGCTCCAAGTTCAACTAGAGGTGTTGGAGTTATTCCTCTAATTGGATATGACTGGGGACCGAGAGGACAATGGATTGTAGTTTCTTCTGATTCACCAGATGGACATTTATCAGAATTTGGCCGTTCTATTTATGACGATAGTAATTCGGCTATGATTATGCTTCAGTTGATGCTGCTTGGAGCAACTACAGTATATGTATATATCCCGGATGGAGGAAAAGCAGCATCAGGAAAAACTACGCTGGATGCCAGCAAAGAAATGACGATTACTGCAAAATATAAAGGCAGTCTTGGAAATAAAATCAAAATTGTTTCAGTCGAAAATCCGGCGGGAGGTTTTGACGTATCGGTTATTCTTGATGGTTCAGAAGTGGAACTGTTCGAAGGGGTAAAAACGGTTGATGATTTAAAAGATTGTTCCGAATATGTAACCTTTACAGGAACAGGAACATTAAAGGCATTTGCTAGTGTATCTCTGACAGGTGCGACAGACGATGTCTCTGGAAATGCTGGTATTTCGGATTTCTTGGATAAGTCAGAAAAAGTACGTTTTAACTGTATGTGCTTTCCGAGTACGGAGAGTTCTTTACAGACGGCACTGCTTACTAAGATTAAATACATCAGAGAGAGTATCGGATGGAAATGCCAGGCTGTAGCTCCTAATTTTTCTGCGAATTATGAAGGCATTATCAACCTTGTAAATTCCTTTGCATACGGAGAAAAGGAACTGACAACAGCAGAAGCTTGTGCATGGTTAGCAGGAGTAACAGCCGGGGCAGACTATGTCACATCTTTGACCTACACGACTGTCACAGGTGCAACATATGTAGTCGGAGAAATGAATAACGAAGCTTCTATCGAGGCAATTAACGCTGGAAAAACATTTTTCAGTGTTGACGAAGCTGGGGAGGTTATTTTGGAATATGACATCAATAGCCGCGTGAAACTTGATTCTGAAACCCCACAGGATATTAGAAAAAATAGACCATTGAGAGTTTATGATACGGCGGCGAATGATCTGCTTCTTATGTTCCCACCAAACAAATTCAGTAACAATGAGGACGGTTGGAACGCAATGGAGGGCTTAGGCCGCTCAAGACTCCAGCTCTATGAAGATGACGGAGCGACAACAAACGTAAATCTCGATGAGGATTTCTTAGTCGATAGGGGAAAATCAAGCGGAGATTCCACTTATATTAGAATGGGATTACAGGCCGTTGACAGTGCAGAGAAATTCTATATTGATGTGATTACCAGATAGGCAGAAGGGAGAATAAATGGCAGGAGGAAAAGTTAATAGTAGACCACTTTCTGCAAGAGAAGGAAAGGCTTATATTGACGGCGTTGTAGTCTGTGATGCCTGCAAATTTAAAGTTGTTTTTAAACCAGATGTTTGGGAAGGAAAACAACTTTCTGAACAGGGAACAAACAGACGTTGGATAGGATATGATATTGAGGTAACCTTGGAAGAGTGGAAAACTACTAATAGATACAAAGACATGGTTGACAAATACCTTAAATCTGGAGTAACCCCAGAATTAACAATTCAGGGTATTCAGACTGATAAAAATTCAGATTTCTATGACAGAAACGGCAGCAACAAGATAACTTGCGTAGGATGTGTTCCTATTGATGATATTTCTCTTTCTGACATGGATACAGATGGAGATGTTGTTAAGGACTCTGTTAAATTCGGAGCAAAACGCATAGCGTAACAAATAATTTTAAATTGCAGATATAGTAAAACAGGGAGAGGCTTTGACCTCTCCTTATTTTTAGGAGGATTTTATCATGATGGACATGAAAGCATTTATGAAAGAAGAATTAAAAACTGGAGGAACAATGGAGTTTCCAGGCATTGAAAGATTTAAGGATAGCAAAGGCAATGTAATTCCGTTTATTATCAAAAAACTTTCAGCAGCAGAAACAAGAGAGATTCGGCTTAGACATAAGAAAAAAGAAGTTTTCCGCGATAAGAAAAACGGTAACCGTCCAGTTATTAGTGCAAATGGACGAGTAGCAATGATTGAAGAATACGACCAGTATTTAGCAGGGCAGGAACTTATGGTAGAGGCATTTGTACAGCCTAAATTAGACGATAAGGACCTCATGGAATATTACGGCGTATACGATAGATTAGAGATGCCGCAAGTTATCTTTTCAAATAACGAAGATTTCCAGTATGCTGATGATTGTCTCATGATTGCTCTGGGTCTTAAAGAGCAGAAAAGTGACAATGAAAAGGTTGAAGAATTAAAAAAATAATGTCCGGGCATGAAGATGAAGAAGGTGCGGATGGTCAAGATTGGTACTGGGCGCACATCTTATGGCAGAAGCGAGGAATCCGATTAGAGGATTTTGCGGAAATGCCGCGAAATGTAAAATTAGCTTATATCGCATCAGAACAACTTGCTTCTGAATCGCCCCTCAACCCAAATGATAGACTCGCAAGGGCATATCTCACACAGGGCAGGGGGTGAGAAATGAGCGATATAGCTTTAAGAATGACATTAGTTGATGATGTCAGCAATAAATTAAATAAAATTGCAACAAGCGGAAAAAATGTAGCAACCCAGTTAGCGACAGCCGGGAAAGAAATAGATAAAGCTTTTCAGACAAAATCACCAGATACATTTGTATCTAAAGTTGGAAAAGCAATGTCGGAGGCGGAGAAAGAGGTTGAGAGTCTTGGAAGTACTATTGATAGTATAGATGCTTCCTTTTCTTCCAAATCTGGTCACTGGGATATTAGTAATTCCGGCATGACTTGGATTGACGATGTAGCAGAGCAGGCAGAGGAAGCAGGAAAAAGTATGGACAAAGCCTCTAACTCTGCAAAGAAGCTAAAAGACGGTCTTTCTGGCGTTGGGGATGATGCCGATGGTCTCTCAGATGTTGGAGATGATGCAGAAGAATTAGGAGAATCTATGAGCAGTGCCTCTGGGCAGGTTGTAGATTTTTCTGGAGCGTTAAAGACTCTTTTTGGGGTTGCCGTTGGGGCAAAGGTATTCGGAGAGGTAAAGGACTATATATCAAACTCTATTGAGGTTGGAAAAGACTATACCTCTATGATTTCCGAAGTTGCGGCAATATCTGGGGCAACCGGCTCTGATTTAGATTTGATGGAAGAATCAGCCCGGAAATGGGGTGCTACAACCGTTTTCTCGGCTTCCGATGCGGCAGAGGCATTAAAGTATATGTCTCTTGCTGGCTGGAGTGCACAGCAATCTACTTCGGCTCTCGGTGGCGTACTTAATCTTGCGGCAGCGAGTGGTATGGGGCTAGGCGAAGCCTCAGACATGGTGACGGATTATTTGTCAGCGTTTGGTATGGAAGCAAGCAAGTCGGCTTATTTTGCCGATATGTTAGCTTACGCACAATCAAACAGTAATACCACAGCGGCACAGCTTGGCGAGGCGTACAGAAACTCTGCGGCGAATTTACATGCGGCAGGGCAGGACGTAGAGACAACAACCTCTCTCTTGGAAGCAATGGCAAATCAGGGCTATAAAGGTTCTGAAGCTGGTACTGCACTAGCCGCAACCATGCGTGACATTACACAAAAAATGAAAGATGGAAACATCCAAATAGGTGATACTTCTGTTGCAGTTCAAGATTCACAGGGGAATTTCAGAGACTTAACTGATATTCTCATGGACGTTGAAAACGCAACAGACGGCATGGGTGACGCACAAAAGGCGGCGGCTTTAGGCTCTACTTTTACATCGGATTCTATTAAAGCTTTGAACATGATTCTCACAGAGGGCATGGACAAAGTTTCTGGATACGAGAAAGCATTGCGTTCGGCATCTGGAACATCAGAGCAGATGGCCGGCACAATGAATGATAATCTCAGTGGAGATATGGCCAATATGCAGTCTGCATTAGAAGAGATGCAGTTACAGTCGTTTGAAGCGTTAGAAGAACCTCTTAGGGGATTTGTGCAGTATGCAACAAATGACGTGATTCCTACGCTTACTGAGTGGGTTCCTGAGGCTGTTGGTTCATTAGCTGATGGCGTATCCGAATTAGGCCAGGCATTGTCTCCGGCTTTCGAGACGATTATCAAAAATCCGGAGGCTGTAGGGAATGCTTTTATTAGTATGGCGGCAGGATTAACTGCACTGAAAGCTGTAAATACAGGATTTAAAATTGCAGATAAAGTCACTGAGTTGGGAGGTATGACAAATGCTCTTTCTAAATTCGGTACAATGCTCTTTGGGAATCCATGGGCGGCTGGTGCGGCGGCTACCGTTGCCGCATTAACGGCGGTAGGGCTTGCGATTCATTCATACAATAAACAGCAGGTACAGGATAGTTTGAGCGAACGATTCGGGGATATTGAACTGACATCGTCTCAAATTAAAGATAGTGCTGAGCATATAATAAATGCGAAATACCTTGTGAATGTTGAAGGTGCATTAAATAAGTTTGAAAATGCGGACCAGTTGGCAGAGGATGCAGAAAAAGCTTTGCACGATAATGATGCTATCGAATGGCAAGCATCTATCGGAATGACTTTAGATGAGTCTTCGATTAATACTTATACGCAGAACATAGATACATTTATTCAATCCAGCATTGATGAACTAGAATCAAGAAGTTATGCAGCAACAATCACAGTAGAGACTATGATTGGAGGAAGTGAAGAGGGACAGACGCTCGCCGGAAAAATGGGAGAGTGGGCATCGGCAGATCAACTTGAACTGAATACGCTTTCTAAACAATTAAAGTCTGCTGTTGAAAAAGCACTTAAAGATGGTGTACTGGATGTAAATGAGCAGGCTGCAATTTCTATACTTCAAACAAAGATGAATAATATTCTTGCTGGATGGCAAGAAGCAGATTCACAGGCACAACTTGATTTAATAGAGCAGAATTACTCTTCGCTGAGTGGAAAAGATTTGACGGCGAAATCTTTTGAGAAATTAGTCGGAGAACTTGGAAAACAGAGAAAAAGTAATTCAAAGACAATGGATAGCTCTTACACGAGTTTAATGTCAACTCTCCATGGCTTTGATAATTCTGGTCGGCTGGAGGAGGCAGGGTTAAGCTTTGATAGTTTAAAAACTCAGGCTGACTATGCTTACAGAAATGCGAAAGCAAGTTCTCTTAAAAATAGCGTGGATTTTGAAAGTAAGACGGTTTCTGATACATATGGAGATACGCTTGAAAAAAGCGAGAAATCTATGCAGAAGAGTGCCGGAAGTTCTTTCTATCAAGCAAATAGCCTGATGGAGCAGGGAGATGAACAGCTGGCATATAATCAGTTGACGACGGGATACTCACAAGCCATGCAAGCGGCAAGACCGACATCAAATAAAGAGGCTGGGGCTTTGCAAGAGATATATAGTGCAATGCAACCAGATGTAAGTGCAATGCAGTCTCTTGTTTCTGAATATCAGCAAATGGGTCAGGCTATTCCACAGGAATTAATGACATCATTTAATAATGCGATGCAAGTCGGAGCCGCCGCAGGCGACACAAGTGCAGCTTGGCAGGTATATGCAAATCAGATGATTGCAGACCCGGCGAATGATGCCCTTGTAAATGCGATTCAAGATGGAACACAGGATGCACCGCAAGAACTGAAAGATGCATTAAATATTGCGATGGCAGATACAACAACAGACCCGTTGCAAATGAGTGATGTTGCAGTATCTTTATCAAGCCTTGACCTTGATGTGTCGCAGATTGCAGAACTTACTGGTATGACCGAAAGCGAAGTTCAGGGAGCCTTAGACAAAATGGATGTCAAGGCGGAAAAGGACGTTAATCTTGAAACAAAAGCTGGCGAAGTGGATGATTCAGGTGCTAAAGAAGTTGGAGAAAAGGCAAAAGAAGAAATACAAAGTAATGCCGGCAAAGATGAAACTATCGAGAAAAAAGAAAATATCAAGTATGAAAAAGGTTCCGTAGATAAGTCTGAATTAGAGAGTGAGTCCGGAAAGGAAGAATTGCCGGAAAGGACCGCGGAGCAGACTGTCAAGACTGACGAGAAGTATGTGAAAGGTCACTGATTATATATGAAAGGTTGCTAAGAATAGAGCATGATATTCAAGATACGATAGAAGAACGCCGAAGAGTAGTGCAGGCATATTATTCTGGCACTGGAAAGCTTTCAAGGAGTGTTATTCAATCCATTGTAAAAGCGTATGGAGATTGTGACTGTGAAGTGAGCTGGTTAGACCATAGCAGTTTGCGGATTAGAATCATATGCAATGATGATAAATTATTCTCGAATAAGAGGATTTATCAAATTATTGAAAGAAGGTTTCCGGCACATCTCTCTTTTATTGTTAGCAACATATTGTGTATCTTCTTTACAGAAGAAGAAATCAATTACAACAAAATAACATACAGAACTTCGTTTGATTGGTGGGATCTTCCGGCATTGGATGGGAAATATTTTCTTGATGGCACGTTAAAACTTGATGTTAGAATTCCGCCGTTTTTTGTAGCTGTTCAAAAGATTTCTGTTGAGAACGAAGAACAAATATTTTTCGGGATGTTATGTGAAAAATTTAATTGCATAACCTCTTCTAATGCAGGAACATTAGCAAAACACAGAATCTTAATGAATTGGTGGGAAGGAAGGCATACGCTTGATGGAAGAAAAAATCTTGATGGAACATGGCTGTTAAATCAAGATACTCCACCGTATTTGCTTTCGCAAACTTATAAATCAACAATTCAAAACGAAGAGATTTTTTCAGTATCAATGTATGTTCCGGGCAGAGACAAAAATCTTGATGGAACATGGCTGCTGGATGGTTCAATAAAACTTAATTCGGGAAAGGAGGAACTGTAATGGCAGGAACAACCGTTACAACTAAAGCAAAAAAGAAGATGCTTCAGGCAAGAGCCGGAATTGCGGCATTGCCAAAAATCACAGGAATGGCATTTGGAACCGGGGGTGTGAATGAATCAGGGTCAATTATCTCGCACTCTGCGGAGCAGAATGCACTTCACAAAGAGGTACTTAGGAAAGCCATAGACGGATATGAGGTTATATCAGATACAAAGATTAGATATAGTTGTACTCTTACAGAAAATGAACTTGCAGGAGTCTATATCTCGGAGTGTGGCTTATATGATGCAGATGGAGACATGGTTGCCATGAAGTCGTTTATGAAAAAAGGGAAAGACGGAGACATGGAAGCTGTTTTCGAATGCGAGGATATGTTCTAAAGGAGGGTAAGTTATGTCATATTTTGATGTGAGCAATGCCACGTTCAATGAGCAGTTAAGGATGTTGGAGACAACAGACCCTGCACATGCAGATGTGTTTAATCTTATTTTGGGTCAGCTTATTGAAAATGATGTCTCTTTAAAAGAGGCGGTAACATCATTTGTGGGTACAAAAAATGAGCAGGCATTGTTCCTTTTAAATTTACACAAAGATGGTAAGCGATACGGAGTGCATTTTGACAATTACGATGTGACACCTGCAGTTACCGGAACAAGATTATATGATGCAGTAGGGATGACAGCATCTCCATCCACTAATACTGTTCGTGCTGTCAATGATTTTGACGGAAAAGGGCCTTTTGCTTTTCTTGAAGTAAATGGCTCTGTTGATGAAGATGGAGAATTTCAAGTTCAGTATGTTAAAGATATTGACAATGAGTTTTCTCGTACAAAATATGATACATGGTGCTTATATTTAACGCATTATGTCTACAGAAAATTTGATGCTAATGGGGAGACTACCGTAATCTCTGATACAAGGCATAGCGATGAATGGTTGCCAGAAGGTGGAGCAATCCGCACCGATGGAACTATTCGTCCGTTTGTTGCGATTGCAAAATATATGGCTAGTGAAGAAGAAGGAGGAAAAGCCGCCTCTGTCAGTGGTGGAATTCCTGGCTGGTATGAAGCGAAAAGTAATAATGCTAAACCAGACGAAGCTTTAGTGGTGTGGCATGAATTTAGGAACTACAGTTTTACATCTGCATTGACTCATATGCGAGAAAAAGGCACACAGTATTGTGCGGAGACAACGCAGGATTCTGAAAGAATGACAAGACTTATGGAAATTGCTTTCGCAACGAAGCACAGCCGTTCTGTGATGGCTGGCTGCAACTGGTATTGGTATCAGTGCCCTGCAACTGTGCAGGAAACAGATGTGGAACGCATTATTATTTCAAAATCTAATGCTAAAAATCTTGTTATTGGCAGTACGGTATCGATTGGAAACGCAACAGCACTTACAAGCGAAAATAAGCCGAATCTGGATAGAGGACAGTCTGGAATACACGCCAAGGCAAATAGAGTCACGATCTCAAAAATTGAAGATTACGACGATAATAATTCTGCTGTGTATGTTGATAACCATGGAAAAACATTTTCGACAGCTTCAACAACCGTATCCGGTGTGACCTGTGACACATATATTAGTACAATGCCATGGAATACAGGAGGATGCGATAATGTTCTTGGAACTTGCGGTTCACCGATAAGCAATACCAGTGGAAAAGAACCATACATTTTATTTGGTGTTGAGATGTCTTCCGGATTCTGGGAACCTAAAGGAAATACAGTTATGAAAATTGAAAATCATGTGATGAGGGCGTACATCTGCTATGACTGCACAAAAATGACTACAGCAGGAGCAACAACAGCGGACTGGGTTGCAGTCGGATATGAGATTCCTGACTGTAAAGAATCATGGAAGTATATCGCTAAACTTGGTTATGATGCTGATAACCCAGAAGTTCGTTATCCTGTGGCAGTAGGTGCGACATCCTCAACGGGATATGCGTGTGCTTGTTATACGAATAATTTAGAGACAACTGGGGACGGTCAACGAGAAATTCTTGGCTCCGGCTACCTGGACCACGGGTCGGCTGGTGGCCGCCGGCTTGCGCATCTGAACAGCGGGCTTTCTAACTCGAACTGGCACTATGCCGCTCGTCTTTCTGCTTCTGGGCGTTGCGGACGTAAGGCCGCATAAGCAGGGGGTGAATTGCCAATTATGGCAAGAGGGGTTCTCCCATTTGAAGCAGAGCAAATTAAAATGTAACTAATAAATATAAACAGGACTTACAGCACAACGGCTTCCGTTCTTGGCTCCGGCAACCTGAACAACGGGTCGAATGATGGCCGCCGGATTGCGAATCTGAACAACGGGCTTTCTAACTCGAACTGGAACTATGCCGCTCGTATTTCTGCATTATTTGAATGTGCTGTATTTCGTTTCCCTAGAGGAAGCCTCGAAAGAGCTGGGGCGGAATGCCCGAAATTGATGAACCAGCATGCGACCGACATTCGTGTCGGTAGCACCCTGTGGCGGTAGTGGACACAGGAGGGGGCTAGTAGTAAAACCGAAAGTCCTTGAAGCAGAAAGAAAAGAGGAAGGATGAAAACATATTGCAAACATCTGGTGGTATCAGATGAAAATAAGATTTTTAATGATATTACAGAATATCTGCATGATAAATATAAAAAGGGAGGCGTTGTCCGCTTTTTCTCAAAATATACTGGAGAATCAAAAGAGTATGTCAGGGAAAATTTTAAGCCAGGCAACAAATTCTGGGTTCAAACACATTTAAAATTATCATGTGATATGGCATTTCATATTCGCAACCGAACAATGAAAGAGCATATTATTGCGTATAGTTATAAACAACCTTTGATACGCTATAAGAAAATTAAAGACAGAGGAAGTGGAAAAGAAAGAATCCTCGGTCTTGAAACTCTGTTGTTCAGATTGTATGAGGTTGTAACCAGAAATGCGACAGAACCGATGTTTCAAGCAAAAGTAGGGGTATATCAATGTTCGTCTATTGAAGGCAGAGGACAGAACTATGGAAAGAAAGCAGTTCGTAAATGGATTTCTAACGATGTAGAAGGAACGAAGTATTTTGCAAAAGCAGATGTAAAGAAATGTTATCCATCTATGCAGCATAGCAGGCTACTTCATTTCTTACACAGAGATTTAAGAAAGTCAGAAGAACTTCTCTATATGTATGAAACATTCTTTGAATTATATGAGGAATATCCATCGCCGGAAGCGATAGCACCCAATGTTGGGATACTTATTGGTTCTCCAGTATCAAAAGACCTTTGCAATTATTTCCTCTCGTATGCGTACCATTACGCATCAGAATGTCTGGTTAAAGAAACTTGCCGCAGAGGGCAGATAAAAAGAAAACGATTAGTAAAGCACGTTATTTTCTATGCTGATGATATAGTTATGTACAGTTCAAATAAAAGAGAACTAAGGACGGCTGTTGATATGATGATGAAATATATGGTTGATTATCTTGGAATGACAATAAAGTCAGACTGGATTATAGCGAAAACAATGTTCAAAGACGCAGACGGAGTTTCAAAAGGAGTTATGCTTGACTACATGGGATTCCGATTTCATTCAGGAGTAGTAAGTACAAAATACTACGCAAAAGATAGAAAGAAGCATCGAGAGACATGGGTAACTATTCGCAGAAATATATTTTTAACAGCACGAAGAAAACTGGCCGGATTTTCTAAAAAGTTAAAAAATCATATTGAGGTCACTAAGAAGTTTGCAATGAGTATAACTTCAACATTCGGATGGTTTAAGAATACGAATATGGTTGAGTATAGGAAACAAAATCATATAGACAAACTTGTGAAAGTTGCAAGGAAAATTGTTAGTGATTATGCAAAGGGCAAGAAATATAACGAAAAGAAATATTATAAGATGTGGAGGCAATACTATGCATGTTGTAAATAGTCCTGAGAGTATGGAGAAATTACTTTATAAGGTAAAGCCAAACGGAATTGCCGATGTCTGGCTCCGTAATAATGAAAAATTAGTACAGCCTGTAACCGAAGAGTTGCAGGAAAGTTATGAGGCAGACGAGATATTCTGCCAGGTAGATTCAACTGTGATTTCAAAAGATGAGATTATGGCTGATTTTGACTTCTGGTTTTCCATGTTATCTCAACTGCCTAATTCATTCGATGCGAACGAATTAGGTATTGAAGCAAGAAGAACTGCAAAGATTTCAGAAGTTTCAAACGAGTGTGAGAATACAATCATTTCTGGGATTGATGTTGAGCTGAATGGCGAAAAACAGCATTTCAGCCTTGCAATTCACGACCAGATCAATCTCTTTGGTAAACAGGCTCAGATTTCCGCAGGAGCAAAACAGTGCGAATATCATCAAGATGGTAACCCTTGCAAGTTCTATACAGCGGATGAAATGAGCACAATTATTACTGCCGCTATGGAACACGTTTCTATGCAGCAGACATATTGTAACAGTATGTACGATTGGATTAAATCATGTGAGTTAGCATCACAGATTGAAGCGATTCAGTACGGAGATGAAATTCCAGAGAAATATCGGTCTGTTGTGCTTAAAGAATATTTAAAAAAGGAGAGTGATTAACTATGAATGTATTTAAGAATATCTTTAAATACCTGTTTCTTTTTTTCTTCGGAGGAGGGCTTTATTGTCTTGTTGAAATGCTGTTCCGAGGACATACGCACCCTACTATGATTCTCGTTGGGGGCACTTGTTTTTTAATCTGTGGAGCACTCAATGAAGTTATTTCGTGGAAGATGCCGTTATTGAAACAAATGCTGATATGTGCTGTTTGTATTACGATTATTGAATTTATTTCCGGCATTATATTAAATATACATCTTCAACTTGCTATCTGGGATTATAGTAATATGCCACTTAATGTCAAGGGCCAGATTTGCTTGCCATTTACGATTATGTGGTATTTTCTTTCTGCGGTTGGAATTATAACAGACGATTATCTTAGATATTGGATTTTCAATGAAAATAAGCCACATTATGTTTTAAGGAAGAGGAAACAGAGAAGCAAAGGCAGGTGAATGCACTATGGATGGAATTTCAAGAGAGGAACATAATGAATTTGCAAAACGCATGGATGAGTCGCTGAAGCGTACTAATGCCAGAGTTCGTGACCTTGAAAAAGTTACAGAACAAATTTCAAACCTTACATCATCAGTGAAACAGCTTGCTACGTCTGTTGAAAGTATGGCTCAGTCGCAGTCGCAACAATCGGCAAAATTAGAGGAACTTGAAAACAGGGACGGGGAGATGTGGAGACAGGCGGTCGGATATGTTGTTACATGCATCATTGGAATCGTAGTCGGGTTTGTATTTAAACAAATCGGAATGTAATAGTTATCCACATTTTTATCCACAAACTCACAATTACGAGTTTTAAAGCCGTAAATACGGTTTAAATGAGTTTATCATTCTGCATGAAGGAATTTACAAGAAATATATTTAAAACGTAGCCTGTGGACGTATGGAAGTCTACGGGCGTTATTTTTGAAAGGAGAATTTGAAATGTTTAAGAATAGTGTATTTAGAGTGAGCGTAAATACGAAGGAATGGTTTAAAGCTGCCGGAAAGCGTGCAGCATGGACTATGGCTCAAGCAGCACTTGCATTAATTCCTGTGGGAACTACTATCGAGGCCGTAGATTGGAAAATTGTTGTTAGTACAGCAGTTTGTGCTGGAGTGATTTCTCTGCTCAAAAGTGTGGCAGGATTACCAGAAGTAGAAGCTAGAGAGGAAAAATAAATGGATAGGCTATCTTTGCTTGTAGAAGCAAAAAAGGTTTCTGAATACTTGATAAAACATAAGTTTATATATTCTCAGAACGTGAAAGGAACATGGAGTAAAGCAAAAGAGGCAAAGAAAAGTAATTGCTCTGCATTTGTATGCTATTGTCTGCAAAATTTGGGGCTATTAAAACCAGGACAATTACTTTATGGAAATTCAAAAGGTGGTATCACTTATAGAGGAACTGGCACAAAGAAAAAAATTCTTAAAAAGTACCGGCTCATCAAAGTAGGGAAGGCACCTGCAGAATATAAGAAAAAATTAAAGCCCGGAGATATATGTTTTTTTAATCTGCACACAAACATTTTTGCAGGAATAAATGCAAAAGGTCAGATGATTTGGTGGGATGCAGGGAAAAAGGCAACAAATACCAAGAAAGACGGTGGGACTTATAACGATATTCACCGCAGTATCAATATAAGTCAGAAAATCAATTTTATTTTGCGATGGAAGGGGTGACAGGCAATGAAAAAAATTGTTGACGTATCTTCGTACAATGGGACTGTAAGCTGGGCGAAAGTAAAAAAATATGGATGTTCTGGAGCAATCTTAAAGATCATAAGAAAAGATTTAGAGAGAGATAAGGGATTCAATAGAAATTATCAGGCTTGTAACGAGAATCATATTAACTGGGGTGTGTACAATTATACATATGCTACTACCCCGAAAAAGGCAAGGGCAGATATGAATCTTGTTTGCGATATTCTTGACAAAATCGACAAGTCATATTTTAAATATGGTGTTTGGTTTGACCTTGAAGATAAGGTGCAGGCTAAGCTGACGAAATCCCAGATTGCGGATATTGTTAACGCCGCACAGGAGATTGTCGAAAAACGAGGTTATGTTTTCGGAGTATATACAGGAAAAGCGTATTTTGAGGAGCACATCGACCGTAAAAAAGTGCTTTGCCAGAACTGGTGGATTGCCCGTTATTATCGTGGGGATGCTCGTATGCAGATTGCTGTGAATCCTAACGAAAAGTATAAACCTACCACAGCTAATATTGCGTGGCAGTATACGTCCAAAGGGCGTTTCCCTAAGATTGTATCAACGGGAAATTCCGGAAATTTTGATTTTAATATCATGTATAGAGAACCTTTTGAAAAAGAAGGAGTTAAGAAAGAGGAAAAAACAGAAGAAAAGCCAAAGAAAGTTTATACAGGAAGTCTCCCTGCATTAAAATCTAAAGCGTATTTTGCAAGACCAGATGGAATTAAAACGTCCAAAAAGAGAAAGGATATTAAAAAAATTCAGAATTTCTTAAATTGGGCGATAGATGCAGGGTTAACTGTAGATGGAAAATATGGTGCAAAAACAGAAACAGCCGTTGCAGTATTCCAGGAATTGTGTGGAATCAGAATAGATGGCAAGTTTGGAAGCATCACATTGACAAAAGCAAAAACATTCAAGAAATAAAGAGAACTCCCGGTGCCTTTTCTGGTATCGGGAGTTTTTTTTAATGCCTTTTTGTATAAAAGAGCAAAAATGAGCATTATATTATTATCTATTTCTATTCTTATTCTAATCTTAATCTCAGCAAGCCTGTGTTGAGCCAGTGCAGGATGCTCGGCTTTCGTGTGGCTGACAAATTTGAGCCAACATTTGTTAGATACCGAAAAAGTCAATGAAATAGCCACTTTTTACGAGGTGAGAGTTTCAAAATAGGGAAAACATACTGCAAAAATGCACCGAAAAAACAGCGGATTAAGCTGGTGCAAATCATCTGTTTTAAGCCTGTGCAAATTGGTGCAAAATTAATTTTAAGCCGGTGCAAAAATTAGAGCAAATATGTTTTGCACTTAGTTTATCATTTCTTCTAATCCTTTTTTAAAGTTATCATCCTTAAGATTATAAGTTGTCACCCCCCAACTCCCATCTTCTTTTTTGGATAATTCATATTCACAGTATCTTGTGTCAGAATCCCCATCAAGACAAATAATTAAGAAACCGTCAAAAGTAAGCGTATTGGAATTGTTATTAAGATATGGTTTTAGATTTTCTACAGCAGTATTAATATCATTTCCAACGGTTTTTCCGTATGAGTAGGTGTCTTTTGCATCGTATCTGTAATTAATTACATAAGTGGAATCAGATAGTTTATGAGGCAAGGAACTTGGAAAAGAAGAATAGAACCATAGATCATCCTCCGATTTTTGTTCTGCACCAGATTTATTGTTTATGTCTCTGTTATAAAAGAGCTTGTTATACATGATTTTAACGGCGGCTACAGAATTTGTATCTTCCCCAGGACAAAACAGATTCGTAGAATAATCAGCGGCATTCTTATAATCTGTGACGGTTATAACTGGAAATACTTTTTTCGATACATAACTGAGAGATATTCCAGCGTATTTCTCTGAAAAATTGCTTGTTGCAATAATTCTTGTACAGTCGTACATAAAATTTCCTATATAACCCTTGTCGGATTCATCGTACTGGTCTGTTAGGTCTACAGATAAAGAGTTATTATCGTTTACTGCCAAAACAGCATTAGGAACAATAGCTGTGATATTTGCTTCAATAGACTTATCTACATCTGCCTGTGCTGATTCTGCCGAGGTTGATACTTCTGTGTCCGCTGTTGTAGTTTCTACCTGCGAGCTGGTTGTTTGTTCCTGATTTTTTTCTGAGTTACTGCATCCTGTAAAGGCTAAACAAATAGCAAAAGGGATACATAAGAGTAATGTTTTTTTCATAGTTTTACTTCTCCTTTTCTAGTTTATAAGTAAAACTATAACACCTATATAAAAATGTAACAATATAATAAAAGAAAAAATAAAAAAATGTAAAATAGGGGGTTGACATACTACCTACTCGTGTTATTATAAACTCATAAGAACGAGTTAAATAAAATAAATAACTCATATAAATGAGCAAAAAGGAGAGGGTATTATGATATACACAACTATTAGATATTTCTTCCCTCATGGTATTGAGGGGGAAGCAATGGACTGTACATTTAAAGAGTGGAAAGATTTAGATAAAGCTATTGCGTATTGCCATAGATATTCTAAAGGTAGAAGATTCGCAAGTGTGGAAGTAGAAGACGAAAAAGGAAATGTTATCTATGAATTAAATGCCGATGGAGAAGTGGCAGATAATAGGGAACAAACAGAAAAAGAAGAAATGACGGTAAAAGAAGCAATCAAGATATTAGAAGATAACAACTATATGATAACTGGACAGTTTGATGGATGGTTTGGAACTATAGAAGGCGAATATGAGATATATGATGCAGCGAATGATTATGAATGCATTAGAAGTCGAGTGGAAGAAAAAGAAATTATTGAAATGGCAAAAGAGTTAAATGTAGATAAAACAGAGGTAAGAGCTGAATTAAAACAGAAACTTAGCGAATTAAAGACAGCTACTAAAGAAGTAGAGGATGCAGAGCTAGAATATGATAAATATTGTATGAATGAGGGCAAAGAAAAGGCTTTTGATGCAGCTTATAAAAAATACTGGAATCTTTTAAAAGGTTGTGCTGACCTATTAGTGATATTCACAGGCAGAAAAATAGATTTTAAGACGGCATTCGATATGATGAACCTTAAAGTAAATGAGGTAGAAAAAATTATTGCATAAATTATAATACCGAGCCGAGGCGGTATCCTCGGCAGAAAGAAGGGAAAGAGTATGGCAAGAGGAAACTTTAAATACTTCCAGCCTAATAAGCTGGATTTGAAAGATAATTATGGCGATTGTGCTGTAAGGAGTATATGCAAAGCTGAAGATTTATCCTGGTTGGATGCTTATGACATGATGTATCGACTTTCGAGAGAGGTACAATGTCCTATGAATTGTAAAAGCGGATTTGAATATATCTTGAAAGAAAGAGGGTATACATATGCCGGAATTAGCAATAAAAAGGGAAGCCGAAGACCTAGAGTCAAAGAATTCGCAAGACAGCACAAAGAGGGTACCTATATCTTGGTTGTAGCAAATCATTATGTATGTAGTCAGGACGGAAAATACTATGATACTTGGGATTCTGGAGAATGTTGCTTATATGGATACTGGAAGAAAGAAGAGGAGAAAAAGGCATGAGAGAAAAGATGAATAAAGGAACAGAGGAGAAAAATATTTTTGTTTTTACAGATGAACAGCAGGAGATTGTTTGCTCACATTTTGGGAAAAAGAAAGAAGAAATGGAAGAGTGGGAAATCTGCGAATTACTGGATAAGGTTATAGATAATCTTGATTAATTCGAAACGGTCAGAAATGACCGTCTATCGGGAATGACCGTCCGATATTGATGAGATAGGTTAACGACTGGTGAAGTACAACAGGTTTTGTCAGCTTTTAATGTGAAAACTGACGGCGGTATAAAAAGGGCAGAGAACGCCAGAAAATGTCCAATGTAGTAAAACAAGTTTGCTGGTTTTAAAGTGAAACCAGATACGGGAGGGGAAGCACCAGAGAAATACTGCACCGGCGGAGCGTGGGAAGTCGCTTGAAAAATACTCACCCAGTCGCATATAGATGTGGCAAGAAAGGAAGTTCTTCACAGATGCATGGCAGAAGCATCTTGTGTGCCGGGCAGTACGGCAAATTGTCAAATATATAAAAAAGAGAGGGAAAGAATATGGACAACACAGCAGGAAAAGAATGGAGAAAGAAACTGTTTGATATTCTGGAAGGGATTGATGAACTGATTCCGCAAGAGCGAGAGCAGCCTAAACAAGAGAAGATGCCACGAAAGGATGTTCAAATACTGAAAAATCCAAAGTATTCTGGAAGAGGAAGGCAGTATACATCTGATTTTAAAGAACTTTGTGTATACTTGCATAAAGTGGAAAAGGTAACTTTTGAAGACCTTACAGCACAATATGGTGTAAGTAAAGCGACTATTACAAAATGGTGTAAAGACAAAGAATATAGAGATAGCCTTGATACTGCAAAAATGAGAAAGCATGTGGAACAAGTCGAGAAGGAAAACAAAAAACTCAAAGAAGAAAATATATTTTTGAAAAGGACATTCAATTTTATGTTTGCAAAGCAAGAAAAAGGAAGCGAGGCAGTATAGTGTTAGAGCAAATATTTTATTATTATCATGAAAACAAATTGAATAAAAAAAACGGCGAATCAAAGACAAGAATAGATGCTTATGCAAAGATATTTAAGGAAGTTGAAAGCTGTTCTAACAATCCGGAAAAAACAATGGATATAGTGGGGCTGTATGGAATAGAAGCAGAAAAAGAAGGGTTTATTAATGGTTTCCGTATAGCGTGGAAACTTATAGAAGAAATGAATAGATAGTTATAAATAGAGTAGCAAGGATAGGTTTCTTTTTCCTTGCTACTTTTTGTAAAAATAGGGGTTGACAGACTACCTACTCGTGTTATTATATAATTACAAACTCGATTAAATGAGTTTTGAATTTTAAAATAGCATATAAATGAGTTAAAGGAGAAAAAGTTATGACAAGAGAACAGAAAATTGAATGGTTAAAAAATGCAAGCAATGAGGAATTGATGGAACAATATGATATTTCTCTGAAATACAGAGAAAAAGATATTTTTAATAAACAGTATTTGGAAAGCCTAGAGCTTTGCAAAAACGAAATTTTGCGTAGAATGAGCAAATAAGCGAGGGAAGGATGATCAAATGGAGAAATACAAACTTGCAAATGGAGATGAGTACGATATTATCCGCTTTTCGGATAGTTGTGCAGTAGCGAAAAATGGAGGCATTGTATATTCTGGCTCATATGCAGAATGTAGAAAATACATAGAGGCGATGAGAGAGGTAGTAAGAAAAGTATAAGGAGGAGCGAGGGCATGGCAAAGATAATCCGTTTTCCAGTTAGAGAACAAGAAAGCGTAGCGTATGGAAATTATACACAGTTAATCGAAGCAGCACTTAGCAAAGAAACACTTAATTTTTACATGGAGTGTATCGAAGAATCTGAAAAGAAAGGACACTTTATGGAGGGAGAATCAGAAAAACTGCTGGAACAGGGCAGAAAAAGACGTTTGGAAATGGCGAAGCCTGTTCAGACAGAAAAGGAGGTTGCAGAAAGTCCTGGAGTATACTGTTATACACCAGAGATGGGACAGCGGAAGCCGGACTGCCAGATGGAAGCATCAAGAGGTTACTATGGCAAACACTGGTACATAGATACCCCATTGTCTTTAAAAGGAAGAGGAATTACATTTTTAAAAAAGTATACAGATAATGATTTTTATATGCCGGGAAATTATCGAGTAGGCTGGAATGAATACCGAGTAACAGACCGGGCATTTGATAAGCTGAAAGAACAGTATACAATTTCACAGAGATGCTACCTCGATTAGAGGCAGAGAAAGAAGGCGAAATGAAAGGAATATCTGGTGAGGATGAACATTGGGAATATCTGCGTGAAAAAATGGAAAATTCTAAAATTTCAAAATATGATGATTGGGGCGAAGTGATATACAAAAAAGAAAACCTGTTTCTCTACGAGGAGGCTGAGAAGGTCGAAAAAGAATGGGGTTATCCAATGGAAGAACTGTACGAGGGCGATTTGATTGAAATTGTAGAGAAGTACAAGGGAGTTGAAGCAGATTCGGCAAAGTGGAATAAAGAAAAAGAGTGTATTGAATATCGATACGAAGTAGCATAGGAGGAACAATGATGGATATTATAAGTTTTATCGAGGAAGAAATGTCAAAAAAAGAAATGACATATGATATGCTGGCAAAGAAAATTGGAACATCAAGACAAAATCTCTGGATGAAATTAAATCAGAAAAAACGTCCGAATTTTGGGACAATCAGAAAGATTTTGTCAGGTCTTGACATTGATTTAATTATTGAAAACAAGAGGAATGCGGAAGAAACTTCTGAGGAAGATGTAGCTTCGTTTTTTGAAATAGCAGACAATGAACAGGTAAGCTATATTGCTATTGAAGCATTTCTTTCAGCACTGGGATATACGCTCAAAATGGATGCTCGAAAAAATGAGTAAAAATGTAAAAATAGGGGTTGACAGACTACCTACTCGTGTTATTATATAATTACAAACTCGATTAAATGAGTTTATAAAAACAACTACTCTTTTATATGAGTAGTGGAAAGGCAGGTGAGAAATGGAGGAAAAAGGAATGACAGCAAAAGAAGTCTGCCGATTAGCAGATTGGATGATCAAACATGGACACACAGAAAAAGAGGTGATAGAACTTTTAAATTTCATTTCGGAATATAAACCGATAGAAGAGGAAATAGCAAAAAAATAAGGCTCCGGACCCTACCTGAGAAATAGAACCGGAACCAAATCACATAAACCGGGGCGGTATTCATCTGCCGCCGCCTTGGTTTGATATTAACATAGAGGCAGAGAGAAAGCAAGAGGCACAATGAATAAGATTGTTATATGTAAAAGATGCAAAAAGCCTGAATATTGGGGCGAAATGAGATGGATTAGTGGAATGCAAATTTGCAGAGACTGTTACAAGGCTGAATGCGAACGTAAGAATGGAGAACTGTATATCTGGAATGATTTAGATGGGAAACGTCCAACGAAAGAGGAATATATGAGACAGGAGGGAAAAAGATGCGAAAATATGAATTAAGTATCAGTGCGGATTATGTTCCAGGATGGGGCGTAACAGAAGCAGTGAGAGAGTTCTTCCAGAACTCCATTGATGAGGAAACCAGAGATAGCAGTAACAAAATGTTATTTGAATATGACGAGGCAGAAGAAAAACTGATAATCGGAAACAAGCATAGCGAGCTGGATATTAAGACACTTCTGTTCGGAACGACCACTAAAAATGATGATGATGCAATGATCGGGAATCATGGAGAAGGGTACAAAATTGCAACGGTTGTTCTTCTGAGATTAGGTAAAACAGTTGTATTCAACAATTACTGCAGGCATGAAGTCTGGAGACCGAGACTGGTAAAATCCAGAAAATATGATGGTGCTTTAGTACCTACATTTTTTGTAGAAACTGCGGCAGTATGGGAGAAAGTACCAGATCATAGCCTTATGATTGAAATTTCCGGAATTTCTCCAGAAGAATATGAGAAAGTCACAAATTCCAATCTCCATTTACAGGGAGATTATCAGAAAATAGAAACAATGTACGGAGATATTCTGGAAGAGCCGGAACATAAAGGAAGAATATTTGTTGGAGGATTATATATCTGCGAAGAACCTAGACTTGATATTGGAGTAGATTTCAAACCTTGCTATGTGAGACTGGAAAGAGACAGAAGTATGGTAAACTCGTTCGATGTTCGTTGGTATGCTTCCAAAATGATTGAAGATGCTCAGGATGCGGAATTGTTGAAAAAGTCTATTGATTCATACAGCGGTCAGTACATTTTGTGCGAATGCGTTCCGGAAGACCTGAAAAATGAGATTGCAGAGGATTTTATCAATGAGTATGGCGTAAAGGCTGCACCGGTTACGGATCAGAAAGATATGGAAGCTCTAAAAAAGAGAGGGTACAAACCGGTTATTGTTTCGGAAGCAAAGAAAAAAGTTATCCTTGATTCTGCATATTTTGAGGATGTGAAGGAAGAAAACAAAAAAATTAAGGAATCCCAAAAGCCATTAAGCGAAAGATTTTATATTTTTGCAGAAAAAATTGAAACCAAGCTGAATGAGGATGAAACCATTGAGCTGTACGGATTCCTGGATGAATTATCAGACGAGGAGAAAAAGAAGAATGAAGGAGCGAATTTATTATGAAATCAATGAGCAGTCCGCAAGGACCGCTCATGAAATGATGTCAATGCAGGAATATAAAGAAGGGAGCAAAACAAGAGAATATAGAAACCTTGTTGATAATGCCTATGATTTGGCAGGGCAGGTAGAAGAAAAAAGACCTTTGCAGTCAGAAAGAGCCTATAAGCTCGCAGAAAGATATTCAAGAAAAATGGCTGAGTATTTCAATAAAGATAGTGCAATAGGGTGTAGATGCCCTTCTGTATTGATTTCTGGAGCAGGAAATTTTCCTGTAAAGAAAAAAGAAAAACAGGTTCAAGCATGGGAAAATAATTATCAGTTTTATCAGGAAACGCAGAAACTTATCTCTAAAATTAAAAGTATATTGTATGGGAAAGACATCATCAAGTCTGGAGATAGTGATGCGGTAGAGCGACTTGAAGAAAAACTTGCAGGATTAAAAGAAGACCAAGAGCGAATGAAGGTGGCAAACAAGTTTATTCGACTGAAAAATGTTGAGAAAGGGAATGAAGGACTTACCAATATGGGGTACTCAGAGAAAGAAATAAAAGAGTTGCGAGAACCGGATTTCTGTGGACGAGTCGGGTATCCGCCGTATATGCTTCAAAATAACAATGCCAATATTCACAGAGTAGAAGGCAGGCTCAAACAGTTAAAGGCAGCAAAAGAAAGAGGAAGCCGCAAAGAGGAAAATAGATATTTTCGTGTAGTAGAAAATACAGAGATTATGAGACTGCAAATTTTCTTTGATGAAAAGCCAGTTCAATATATAAGAAGCATTTTGAAAAAGAATGGCTTCAAATGGAGTTCCAAGAATGGATGCTGGCAGAGACAACTTACAGATAATGCGAGATATTCATTAGAGAGAATTAAAAAGGAGATAAAAACAGATGAATAATGCTGAAAAAATTCGTTCAATGAGTGACCTGGAATTAGCAGTATTTTTGAACGAATTAGAAGATTCAAAACCGAAAGGGTTTGAAGAATTTTACGAACTGGTGCTTGGTTCACGCGGAGGTACAGGAATAGAAATATATGATGGATTTGCTAGTTGGTTTGAATGGCTGAAAAGGGAGACTCTTTAATATGTACATGAATATAAGACCGAGACAGAAAAAAGACAAAGGTGGCTGGTTATGTATGCCACAGTGCAAAAATATTCCAGAAGGCAAAGAAGGATGGACAAAGATAAAATGCCCAATTTGTGGAGAATTGTGCTGGAAAAGACCTTTGCAGGATGAAACAATACATAAAATTAAGGCAGAGGGGGCTTGCTGTACTCTCTGTGCCATGAAAATGAATATGAAATAAACAGAAAGGAAGTAAAATGACGATGGCAAAGAAGACAAGAGGATATACAACAACTAGGGACGTTTACAAGGCAGTGAAAAAGTATGATCATAGAGATTTTGACAAGTTCTGTACAAGAATTTACACGAATGGTTATAAAGATGGCCAGATGGCTCCTAAAGCGGAGCCTGAGGCTAGTGCGGACGTAGAGACGGTAATGAAAGCAATCAAAGATGTTAAAGGAGTAGGACCAGCATTGGCAGAAAAAATTAAAAAGGCCATCATGGGAACTTTAGAAGAAGGAGGCGAAAAGAAAGATGTCTAAAATAATTAATATTCCATTAGATAAGTTAAAACTTCATCCGCAAAATGTCAGAAAGAAATATGAGGGGATCGAGGAACTTGCCGAGAGCATTAAGGCAAGGGGTGTTCTGCAGAATCTTACTGTTGTACCAGACAAAAGTAAGGAAGGTACATATATTGTTGTTATCGGAAATCGCCGTCTTACTGCGGCAAAACAGGCAGGAATCAGCACACTTCCATGTATTGTTGAAGAAATGGAAGAAAAGGAGCAGATTGAAACTATGCTGTTGGAAAATATGCAGAGAAATGATTTGACTGTATATGAAGAGGCACAGGGGTTCCAGATGGTTCTTGACCTTGGGGAAACAGAAGAAGAACTAGCAAAGAAAACCGGTTTTAGCAAAACAACAATTCGTCGCAGATTAAATATAGCAAAACTTGACGGAAAATTGATGTCTGAAAAGGAAGAGGATAAAAATTTCCAGATACGCTTAACAGACCTGTATGAGCTCGAAAAGATTTCGGATGTAGAAAAGAGAAATGAGCTTCTTAGCAAGGCGGAAAATTCAAAAGAACTTATTTGGAGGGTCAATAGGGAACTGTCGAGACAAAAAAGAGAGGAGAATGAAAAGAAGTTAATAGAGCAGCTTGAAGAAAAAGGAATTAAAAAAGCTCCTAAAAATGCATCGCAAGAAAGATATACAAACAAATGGGAGACGGTAAAAAGTTTTGATTTAGAAAAAGATGTACCTACGGAAATTAAAATTAAAGTTGGGAAAATACCGCTTTATTATCTGACAACTTATTCTTCTATGGATGTTATCAGAAGAACAAAAGATGTCAAAAGAAAGTTGACACCTGCTGAAAAGGAGAAGGCAGAAAAAGAGAGCCGGAAAAAGAAGATTAAAGCAAGAACAAAGGATGTGCTGATTACTTGGAAAGACTTTATTATGTCAAATATTGTATCAGGAAAAGTAAAGGTTTCTGAAAAAGAATTGTACGAGCCACTGTGGAGTTTACTTACAAAATGTGGTTGCTATGTATCAGATACGACAGTAGCTAGTTTCTTTTCCGAAAAGAAAAACTTCTATGAAAATGACGAGGAAATAAAAGAAAATTTAAAAAAAAGAGCACGAGAGTTAAGTTTGGGAAAACAAATGATTATTGTTATCTACGAAGACCTTATCAGGAAAGACCTTGTACTTTATGACGGAAAGTATTCTAAACTTAATGGAGAATTATTTTTAAAATTGTATGATTTCTTAAAAATCTATGGCTATACATATTCTTCCAGCGAGGAACAGGAGATAATCCAGGGAACTTCCGAATTATATACAGTAGAGGAGGAATAACACAGAGTGTTTACAATAAGTATTTATTTTAAAATCAAACATTCTGAATTATTTACAGCTAGTAAAGCAGAGACAAATTCAGAATTGCGTTGTAACGGAGACGGTTATGTAATAATAAATCTTGATTGCAATTCAGATTTCTCTAATATTGATACAAGAAAATGGATTGCGAAGCAGCGAAAAGCCATGGCTAATGTCTGCAAAGTGCCAGAGGAAAATGTAATTTTAATTTCGAGAGATGAGTATGAGGAGGAAACAGAATCTTGATATTATAATGAGTGATATGTATTTAGAGTTAGAGCAAAAATTAGTTTATGGAGAAATTGGAACTGATGAATTTAAAGAGGAGTTTGATAGAAGACATAAGGAGGAAAATAAGAAGATGTTAGAAACCGAAGGAACTATGCTTGTTCAGAACGAAGACGGAACTTTTAGCCAATACGATGATAGCAATGACATTACTATTAGTTGCGAAAACGAAGAACAGTGCGAAGAAGTGATTGAATTACTAAAAAGGCAGTTTAATCCAGTAAAACCGATTATCTCAGATGCATTTATTGGAGATATTAACTGGGAATGTCCTCTGTGCGGAAGACAGGTGATGTCAGATGCAGAAGGCAGAGATAAATATTGTGGTGGATGCGGTTATAAATTCGACTGGAGTGAGATTGACGAAGGATTGGAGAGGTAAGGAGAAAAATAATGATTAAAATTACTATCGAAGACACAGAAAACAGAGGAGAACCAATGGTTCTGACTGGAGAATTAGGATTTGCTGTCGTTAAAACAGATGAAGAAGAGGATATTGTCCGCACTGGTTCGGTGATGATGGGAGAAATTGACTTTTTTAATATGCCGCGAGATATTGCAGCTCTGGGAAAGGAAACGAGACGTGTGATGCAAAATCTTGATGGTGATAAAGCAAATAGTGTAATTAGAGTTTTAGCATTTAAGTGCGGTTTCGAAAAAAAAGAGGGGTAAAAGAAATGGAGTGAATATTATGAGTCACAAATATAAAATACTAGAGCAGATGTTCAAAGATGGCAAGCTTACATTGCAGGAATTTCAAAGAAGATGCGATGAGCGTCATAAAGAATTAGAGCAAGAATTGATGAACGATGAGATAACGCCGGACGAATATGTAGAAAGATATAATGCACTCATAAAAATGGAAACTCATCCATTCGGGTCACCAGCGTTACATGAGCATATATGATGCTTTACAAAAAAACATTAGAGAGTGTGATAAAGAAATGGGAAGAACGATATATTTATCAGAAAAAGAGATTGCTGCACTAACTGCCACCGCTGGAGAATGGGGCGAGATGATGAATTCAGGTGACGAAGAATCAAGAAAATGTACGGAAGAACGCATGGAAAATGGACTCGGCAGCGCATTGAAAAAACTGCACAAAGGACGCAACGGGGAAAGGATTTATAAGGATTATTAAAGGAGGGATAAGGATGGATAATCAGGAAATTTGTGAAGCATTGAAAATAATAAAAAATGTATGCAAAGCAACAAAAATGAAGCATAAAGATGATTGTGCAATTCCCTGCATGATGTGTCCATTAGGTAATTATCATGGTGATTGTTGTATAGTGGGTACCGACCCGGAAGGATGGGACATTGCATTTGCGGACGAGATTCCAAGATTAATAAAATAATATGTTTTAGGAGGTACAGAAAAATGGCAGAAAGAAAAATTACAATTACAGAAGGAGAATTTATTAATAAGACAGTAGATGCATTAGGTATAATGACAGGGCTGAATCCAGCAAGGATATTAATTTTTGATGATTTGGCAAAATACGGAGCTATATTGGCTAGTTTATTATTTGAGGAGGGCAGAGATGGAGAAAGCAAAAGTAATTAAGATATGGCCAGCACCGCACATTGAAATTCGAGTACATGTATCAGAAGAAATGATCAAAGATTTCAAGAAATGTTATAAACTTTCTGAAATGATAGAGAAAAGAAAAAGTATTCTTGCAATTTTTCAAAGCTGTGAAGGATGTAGCTGGAGAAATATTTGTATTGAAGAAAAAGGCACAGAAATTTGTACTTTACTTGATAAGAAGAGTGCTGCGGAGCAATTAGGATTTTCTGAAAAAGATATGGATATATTGTCAGAAGACGAGTTCAAAAAACTTCCAAAAGAAGAAAAAATAATTCATTATCTTTTGTATAGAGCAACCGGGGACGAGATAGATGAATTTGTGCATAGTGTGGATAAGGATAGATTGCCGTTTGTATTTAGGTTTGATGAGAGCAATTTAAGAGATGTTATCAAACAGATACCAGAGGATGTTTTTGAGGCACTTTACAAAAAAATTAATCTTGATACATAATTCTTAATCATAGAAAAAATAAGAGGTGAATGAGTGAACAAAGTAATTTTAATGGGACGCGTAACAAAGGATATTGATGTAAAATATACAGCAGGAGATAATCCTACTGCAACGGCGAGGTATACTTTGGCAGTCAAGAGAAGATTCAGCAGAGAGGGCGAGCAGGATACAGATTTCATTAATTGTGTTGCTTTTGGAAAGCAAGCTGAGTTTGCAGGAAAGTACTTTAAACAAGGTACAAAACTTCTTGTTTGTGGTCGAATTCAAACGAGAAGTTATACTAACCGTAATAATGTTAAAGTATATGTAACAGAAGTTGTTATTGAGGAACAGGATTTTGCAGAAAGTAAAGCAGTGAACCAACAGAATAATAATTCTGGAGGAGTTTCTTCCGAATATAATGCAAATCAGGGCAGGCATAACCCACAGGCATTAGAACAATCACTCGCAGGAGGATTTACAGACACAGGAGATAACGACATTCCATTTTTATAATTAGATATTTTATCAAGGACCATCTCGAAAATCACACTGAGATGGTTCTTTTATGCAACAAATGTTAGATTTTGATAAGAAATCATAAACATATGGGATGCGATGTTCATTCAATAAATTCTGATTTGCGCAGCAAAGGAGACGCTTTCAAAGAGAGCCGATACCCTATATTTGTGACTTTAGTCGCTGCAGGTTGAATGTTCGCTTAACCGCTTGCATCCAACCTTTGCTCCGAGGCCACAAATATAGGGTATCGGCTCTCTTTGGAAGCTGTTTGTTGGC
>SKEC01000284.1_pt1 | contig 54273 bp, 49 predicted proteins | sample 4826641 | NCBI WGS metagenome assembly SKEC01 (sample SAMN11008819, study PRJNA524170) | human gut metagenome | biome: Human fecal sample; material: Feces; isolation source: fecal sample from pouch patient p18, p21 | host: Homo sapiens | place: Israel: Tel-Aviv | collected 2015-12-22
CCCCCGGCACCCTTCAAGGGCCTGCCCATCACCCTGATCGCAGCAGCAATCACCAGCCTGTCCTTCATGGGCTTCGGCGGCATCGTCGAAAACCTGTTCAATGTCACGCTGTAAGGGAGGAACAGGAAAATGAGTATTGTATCTGCTGTTGTTCTATGTACCCTCGTGGGCGCAGTCGGTGCCATCATCCTGGTGGCAGCGTCCAAGTTTATGGCGGTCGAGGAAGACCCCCGCATTGAGGAAGTTGCCGGCTGCCTGGCCGGTGCAAACTGCGGCGGCTGCGGCTACGCAGGCTGCGCCGACTACGCAAAGGCCGTTGTCATGGACGGCGTCCCCTGCGACAAGTGCGCACCCGGCGGCCCCAAGGCTGCTGCCGCCATCGCCAAGATCATGGGCGGCGAGGCAAGCGCTGTGGAAAAGAAGGCTGTGGTCCAGTGCCAGGGCAATACCGAGCACTGCAAGCCCAGCTATGACTACAAGGGCATCCAGACCTGTGCCGCTGCTGCGGCCCTGTACGGCGGCCCCAAGACCTGTTCCTTCGCCTGCATCGGCCTGGGCGACTGCACCAAGGTGTGTAAGTTCGACGCCATCCACATCGTGGACGGTGTGGCCAAGGTGGACAAGGACAAGTGCACCGGCTGTGGTGCCTGCGCCAACACCTGCCCCAAGAAGGTCATCATGATCGACGCTGCCGGCCCGCGCAAGCCCGTTGTCATGTGCTCCAACAAGGACAAGGGCGCTGTGGCCAACAAGGTCTGCACCACCTCCTGCATTGCCTGCGGCATGTGCGAGCGCACCTGTAAGTTCGACGCCATCCATGTGGTGGATGGTGTGGCCCGTGTGGACTATGACAAGTGCAAGGGCTGCGGCATGTGCGCCCAGAAGTGCCCGAAGAAGATCATTCTCTTCCCGCTGAAGGACGATCCGTATCCCCCGAAGCCCGTGGTGAAGCCTGCTGCCCCGGCAGCGGCCAAGCCCGCCGCTCCTGCCGCTCCCGCTGAAAAGCCCGAGACCAAGGCAGAGTAAAAATCGCATCGAGCAAACCCTGAAAGAAGGGATGGACAAGCGTCCATCCCTTCTTTTTGCGCTTTTGGGGTAAAATCCGGTTGCGCTGGGGCAGAATTGTGGTTTAATGGAGAAAAAGACCCTTGCGGGAGAAATCGAGGAACATCATGGAACAACAGAGCACACGTCTGCGCAATGCGGGCTTTGCGACCTTCTTTTTCAGCGGCATCTGCTCCATCCGTGCGGGGATGGTGGTCAGCCTGCTGCAGGAGCGCTATGGGTTTGCCTATGGAATGACCGGCAGCCTGCTGTCGCTGCTGAGCATCGGCAACCTGCTGGCTGGATTCCTGATCGGTGTGCTGCCGGCGGCGTCCGGCGGTGCCATCCTGATGCCGGGGGTCGTGGGCATCGTGTCGGAAAAAGCAGGCCTTGCCGCTGGGATGGCCTCCAACATCGTGCCCTGCGTGGGGCTGGTGCTGTTCACCCTGCTGGTGGCACGCCTGCCGGAAGAATAAGGGCAGAAGGCGATAAAACGGAACTTGTGAGGGACAGGAGTTATGGCAAAGCATGAATTTGGAATAATGCAAACAGCTCCACAAAAGGGGCAAAGATACGATGTATATGCCCCTCAAAAGTATAATTGTATAACAGTTGATGATGGTTGCTTGGAAAATGTTGTTACAGACTTTAATGATATTGATTTCTATTGGCATTCTCTTGATGCTCCAGGCAAGGGAATTGCTTATTACGGAATCACCCTTATTCCGCCTATCTCAATGCAAGCATTCATTTCTGCGATTAAAAATGTCCCTGAATTATCTGAACTGAAAGCGCTTGTGCAAAAAGCTTATGCCGAAAATAAATGGATAATCCATTTTGGACTGTAAAATTCCAGTTTGTGGAATTATTAAACGACCGACCAGTTTCGCGCCAGCACCGCTGCCCGGCAGAAGCCGATGCAGTTTCCCGTTACGACTCCCTCCCGTGAAAAAAAGCAAACTGGCAAAGCCCGCAGGCTTTGCCAGTTTTGCAATTATAAACCTTACTTTTCGATTCCTCTGGCCTTTGCGCTGAACTCGCACCCGCAGTAGTCCTGCCGGTACAGGCCATATTCCTCCGAAAGCTGCAGACTGCGCAGATAGCCGTTGTGCTTTTTGAAGTCCGAGGGCAGGTGCTTCACGCCGAACTCCGCTTCCAGCTCCTGCCCGATGGCGTTGATGCGTTTGGCGTCCTTGTGGGGGCTGATGGACAGGGTGGTGGTGAACCAGTCGAAGCCGTGCTCGGCGGCGTACTGTGCCGCCCGGCGCATCCGCAGCCGGTAGCAGACCGTGCAGCGGCCGCCGCGCTCCGGCTCGGCTTCCAGCCCCTGCACAGCGGTGTAGAACTCCTGTGGGTCGTAGGTGTCCTCCACCACGGTCACCCCCAGCGGGTGGGCGGCGGCCACAAACTTTTTCAGCTCCTCGCCCCGGCGGTGGTATTCCTCCGCCGGCCAGGTGTTGGGGTTGTAGTACAGCACCGTGATGTCAAAATATTGGCACAGCTGCTCCAGCACCGCGCTGGAGCAGGGGCCGCAGCAGGCGTGCAGCAGCAGCCGGGGCCGGGCGTCGCCCAGAGTTTTCAACACGGCGTCCATCTGCTGTGCAAAATTCAATTGAGTTGCCATTGATATCATCCTCTGTTATAATATTTCTGCTGACATTATACCATATTTTGCATTGAAATACAGGAGGTTCCCCCATGACCCAGGAAAAGATCGCCCGCATCAACGAGCTGGCGCACAAGAGCAAGACCACCGGCCTGACCGATGCCGAAAAGGCCGAGCAGCAGACCCTGCGGCAGGAGTATCTGGCCGATGTCAAGGCCAGCCTGCGCGCCCAGCTGGACCGCACGTCCATCCAGGAGCCGGACGGCACCATCCACAAGGTGACCCGCCGCACGGACGCAAAAAAGCCCCGCAGCTGAGCGGACCGCTTCCGGACCCGAATTTTGGAGGAAAATGCAGCCGAAAGGTGCGTTTTCCTCTTTTTTTGCGCGGCAGACTGTGTTATACTATACTAGTATTGGTGCGTGCTGAATGCGCGCGCCGTCGTATTTTCCCAAGGTGGCGTATCCCGGGCAAGGTGCACGGAAAAGGCTGTCTTTTGAAAAAAGGATAAAGAGGTCATTTATTATGCTTACTGCAATTACGGGTATCAACTGGGGCGATGAGGGCAAGGGCCGCATGGTCGACCTGATCAGCCAGGAGTATGACATCGTTGCACGTTATCAGGGCGGCAACAACGCTGGCCATACGGTCAAGAACGAGCGCGGCAAGTTCGTGCTGAACCTGCTGCCCTCCGGCATCCTGCGCCCGAACGTCGTCTGCGTCATGGGCAACGGTATGGTCATCGACCCGCATCATCTGGACGGCGAGATCAACAAGCTGCGCGAGCAGGGCATTGACATCAGCCCCGCCAACCTGAAGATCTCCGACCGTGCAACCATCACCATGCCGTATCATGTGGCAGAGGACGGCCTGGAAGAGGCCCGTCTGGCCAAGACCGGCGCACAGTTCGGTTCCACCAAGCGCGGCATCGCCTACGCTTACGGCGACAAGTACATGAAAAAGACCCTGCGCATGGGCGACCTGCTGCACCTGGACGACGCTGTGAAGAAGCGCCTGATCACCATGGTGGACGCCAAGAACCTGGTGATGGAGGGCAGCTACAACGCCGACCCCATCAGCGTGGACGAGATGTGGGCATGGCTGGAGAAGTATGCCGCCATCTTCAAGGATTACATCTGCGATGTGGGCCAGTACCTGGCCGATGCAGACGCTGCCGGCAAGAAGGTGCTGTTTGAGGCACAGCTGGGCGCTCTGCGCGACATCGACTTCGGCATCTACCCCTACACCACTTCTTCCAACGTCATCGGTGCTTATGCTCCCATCGGCGCAGGCATCCCGGGCCACAAGCTGCACAACTCCATCGGTGTCATGAAGGCTTACTCCTCCTGCGTGGGTGACGGCCCCTTTACCGCAGAGCTGGCCATGACCGAGGAAGAGAAGCACGCTCTGCGTGAGGCAGGCCACGAGTATGGCGCTGCCACCGGCCGTCCCCGCCGCGTGGGCCCCATCGACCTGGTGGCAAGCCGCTACGGCGTGTTCTGCCAGGGCTGCGACGAGGTCGCCCTGACCCTGCTGGATGTGCTGGACTACATGGACAAGATCCCCATGGTCACTGCTTACAAGCTGAGCGACGGCACCACTACCACCCGCTTCCCCATGGGCGAGGCACTGGACACCGCACAGCCCGTGGTGGAGTACCTGCCCGGCTGGCACTGCGACATCACCGCAGCCCGCAAGTGGGAGGACCTGCCCAAGGAGGCGCAGGCTTACGTTGAGTACCTGGAAAAGGCCGTGGGCTGCAAGATCACCTACATCTCCGTGGGTGCCGAGCGTGAGGCTTACGTCCACCACGTCTGATCCCGGACACCCTGCGCGAATCCAACACAGAAAAGGAAGCGTCACAGATGTTTGATATCATTACCGACAGCGCCTGCGACCTGACGCTGGACACTGCAAAGCAGCTGGGCGTGGAGGTCGTGCCCTTCTACGTTTCGCTGGATGGCGAACACTACCGCAAAGAGGGCAAGGAGATCACCGTGCGGGACTTCTACCAGTTCATGGTGGACAACCCGGCGGCATACCCCAAGACCAGCCTTGCCTCCATCGAGGACTTTGAAACGGCCTTCCGGGCCCATGCCGCGGCAGGCCGGGATGTGCTGTGTCTGGTGTTCACCGGCAAGATGAGCGGCTGCGTGGGCAGCGCCCGCAATGCCCGGGAACTGGTGCTGGAGGACTACCCCGATGCCCGCATTGAGGTGATGGACAGCACGGCGGCCACGGTCACCGAAGCCGTCATGGTGGAAAATGCTGTGGCCATGCGGGATGCCGGCTGCTCGCTGGATGAGACGGTGACCTGGCTGGAAGCCGAAAAGGTGACCAACCAGATCTTCTTCACAGTGGGCAATCTGGACTACCTGATCAAGGGCGGACGCATCGGCAAGGTGACCGGACGGGCCGCCAACATGCTGGGCATCAAGCCCATGATCCTGTTCAAGGATGGCGAGATCTTTTCCGGCGGCGTGGCCCGCGGCCGGCAGAAGAGCTTTGAAAAGGCGCTGGAGCAGCTGATGAACTATCTGGCTGCCCACGGCGGCACGCCTGACGACTACCGCATCACGGTGGGCTATGGCTATGACGCCGACGAGGGCAAGCGCCTGTGGATGCAGACCCGTGCCGCCCTGCGTGCCAAGTACCCCGGTGCACAGTGTGAGGTGGGCCTGCTGCAGATCGGCTGCACCATTGCGGTGCACACCGGCCCCTATGCGCTGGGCATGGGTGTGATGCGCCGCTGGAAAAAGCAGGGCTGACAACGGCCCTGCCGCTTCCGGAACCCCATAAGAAGGAGAGATACCATGCAGATTTTCAACACCCTGACCCGTCAGAAGGAAGAATTTGTGCCGCAGGTGCCGGGCGAGTACCGCATCTACGTCTGCGGCCCGACGGTTTACAACTACATCCACATCGGCAACGCCCGCCCGCTGATCGTGTTCGATACCCTGCGCCGTTATCTGGAGTACCGCGGCAACAAGGTGATCTACGTTTCCAACATCACCGACATTGACGACAAGCTCATCAAGAAAGGGCAGGAAGAGGGCACCTCCATGAAGGAGGTCGCCCAGCGCTTCGAGGCCGAGTACCTCAAGGACGCCGAGGGCCTGAACTGCAAGAAGCCCACGGTCCAGCCCCGCGCCACCGAGCACATCCAGCAGATCCTGGACATCGTGAAGGACCTGATCGACTCCGGCCATGCCTACGTTGCCAAAAACGGCGACGTGTACTTCCGGGTCAAGAGCGATCCCAGCTACGGCAAACTGAGCCACCTGAAGCTGGACGATCTGGAGAGCGGCAACCGGGAGCTGCGCAGCCAGATGGACGACGATCTGAAAGAGGACCCCGCCGACTTTGCCGTGTGGAAGGCTGCCAAGCCCGGCGAACCTGCCTGGGAGAGCCCCTACGGCATGGGCCGCCCCGGCTGGCACATCGAGTGCAGCGCCATGAGCCGCACCCATCTGGGCAAGACCATCGACCTGCACTGCGGCGGTCAGGACCTGATCTTCCCCCACCACGAAAACGAGATCGCGCAGAGCGAGTGCGCCAACGGCTGCGAGTTTGCCCGCTACTGGATGCACAACGGCTTCATCAACGTGGACAATCAGAAGATGTCCAAGAGCCTGCACAATTTCTTTACCGTGCGGGACGTGGCCAACGTTTACGGCTATGAGCCCATCCGCTACTTCATGCTGACTGCCGGTTACCGGATGCCGCTGAACTACACGGTGGACCTGATCGAGAGCTGTAAGAACAGCCTGGAGCGCCTGTACACCTGCCGCGAGAATCTGGACTTTACCCTGAGCAAGGGCAATTTCGGCACCGACGAGAGCCTGAAGGAGAAGGCCGCCGAGGCAAAGCAGAAGTTCTGCACCGCCATGGACGACGACCTGAACACTCCGGACGCCCTGGCTGCCGTGTTTGACCTGGTGAAGGACATCAACACCCTGTCCGCCTCTTCCAGCAAGGAAGCACTGGAGACCGCTGCCGCCGCCTTTGACGAGATCACCGGCGTGCTGGGTCTGCTGTACAACCGGAAAAAGGACGAGGTGCCCGCCGAGGTGACCGCGCTGGTGGAAAAGCGTGCCGCCGCCAAGAAGGCCAAGGACTGGGCCACCGCCGACGCCATCCGCGCCGAGCTGACCGCCATGGGCTGGGCCGTCAAGGACACTGCCCAGGGCCCGCAGCTGAGCAAGCTGTAAGGCTTATCTTATAAACAAAAAGGGAGCGTTTCCGTGCAGGAAACGCTCCCTTTTTTGCAGGCTGAAAATGGATCACGGACGCCGGGTCACAGGAACCAGCGCTCCGAGAGGATCCACCAGATCCCCGGCAGGTTGATGGGGAACAGGTTGTAGAACAGATCGCGCAGGGCAGTGAACATGAAACAGACCTCCTTTCCAAAGATGATCAGGCAAAAATGGCCTTCAGCAAAAGCAGCAGCAATTTGGGCAGGCTGCTGGTGCCAAGCAGCTTGAACAACAGTTCCAGAGTAGACAGCATGTGTTGTTTGCTCCTTTCTGTGGAGTGGGACAGGGGAGTGCCCCTGTCGGCCTCACAGAAAATACGAATCAGCCCCTCCGGAAATTGCACCCTGACCGCTGGAAAAAAATTCCACAAAAAAGCGGCGGCACCCGCTGTGGATGCCGCCGCTTGCAGTGTGAGTTCTGGAAAAATGGCTCAGCGCTTCACGTTGAAGGCTGCCATGCCGGGGTACACGGCGCTGCCGCCCAGCTGCTCCTCGATGCGCAGCAGCTGGTTGTACTTGGCCACGCGCTCGGTGCGGCTGGGGGCACCGGTCTTGATCTGGCAGGTGTTCAGGGCAACGGCCAGGTCGGCAATGGTGGTGTCCTCGGTCTCGCCGGAGCGGTGAGAGCTGATGGCGGTGTAACCGGCCTTGTGGGCCATCTTGATGGCCTCCAGCGTCTCAGATACGGAGCCGATCTGGTTCAGCTTGATCAGGATGGCATTGCCGGCACCCAGCTGGATGCCCTTGGCCAGACGCTCGGTGTTGGTGACGAACAGGTCATCGCCCACCAGCTGGACCTTGCCGCCCAGCTCGCGGGTCATCTCCTGCCAGCCCTCCCAGTCCTCTTCGTCCAGACCATCCTCGATGGAGATGATGGGGTACTTCTCCACCAGGCTCTTCCAGTGGGCGATCAGCTCGCTGGAGGTGAACTCGGTGCCGGCCTTGGGCAGCTTGTAGAAGCCCTTGCCCTTGGGGCTCTTCCACTCGGAGGAAGCAGCGTCCATGGCCAGCATGAAGTCCTTGCCGGGCACATAACCGGACTTCTCAATGGCGGCCAGAATGGTCTCGATGGTCTCCTCATCGCTGGACAGGTTGGGGGCAAAGCCGCCCTCATCGCCCACAGAGGTGGCCAGACCCTTGGCCTTCAGGATGGAAGCCAGGGCATGGAACACCTCGGCACACCAGCGCAGGGCCTCCTTGAAGGAGGGAGCGCCCACCGGCATGATCATGAACTCCTGGGTGTCCACGGTGTTGGTGGCGTGGGCACCGCCGTTCAGGATGTTCATCATGGGCACGGGCAGGCGGTTGCCGTTCACGCCGCCCAGGAAGCGGTACAGGGGCATGTCCAGCGAAGCGGCAGCGGCGCGGCAGGCGGCAATGGACACGGCCAGAATGGCGTTTGCGCCCAGGTTGGACTTGTCCTTGGTGCCGTCGGCCTTGATCATAGCGGCGTCGATGGCGTAGATGTCGGAAGCATCCATGCCCACCACAGCGTGGGCGATCACGGTGTTGATGTTCTCCACGGCCTTGGTCACGCCCTTGCCCAGGTAGCGGCCCTTGTCGCCGTCGCGCAGCTCCAGCGCCTCAAACTCGCCGGTGGATGCGCCGGAAGGAGCGCAGCCGCGGGCCACAGTGCCGTCGGCCAGCGTGATCTCGGCTTCTACGGTGGGGTTGCCGCGGGAGTCCAGGATCTCGCGGCCTACAACGGATTCAATTTCCAGATAGTTCATATCGAAAACCTCCTGATAGCTGATTCGGCCCGGCGTCGGTGCGGCAGCCGGACGATCTGTATAGATAGTTACATCTAACTAACCAAGAACATCCTACCACGGTTTCCCAAAAGGTGCAAGAGCTGGGCGGAATGTTTGCGGGCATAAACTTTGCACAGGGGCAGGCGGCATGGTTTCAGCGTGCCCGGCGGGGCCGTTGAATATTCTGTATGATAGTCATGCGATTTTGGTATGGCAGATGTGCTAAAAATAATCTTTACATTTTGGCAGGGCCGTTCTATACTGGAACGCGGTCAAGATTTTTTAATGGTATACTGGTTATCTGATAGAGGAGGATCACACTATGAATAAGGATCTGACGGTCGGCAAGCCGTCACAGGTGCTGTGGCAGTTCTGCCTGCCCATGTTCGGCAGCATTATCTTCCAGCAGCTGTACAACATTGCCGACAGCCTGGTGGCAGGCAAGTTCATTGGCGAAAACGCCCTGGCTGCCGTGGGCAACAGCTACGAGATCACCTTGATCTTCATTGCCTTTGCATTCGGCTGCAATATTGGCTGTTCGGTCATCGTGTCGCGCTACTTTGGTGCCAAGGAATACGATGACATGAAAACCTCGGTGTACACGGCCCTCATCGGCTCGGCAGTGCTGTGTGCAGTGCTGATGGTGTTCGGTCTGCTGGGCTGCCGCAGCCTGCTGGAGCTCATCAATACCCCGGAGGAGATCCTGGCGGACTCGGCCCTGTATCTGGACATCTACGTTCTGGGCCTGCCTTTCATGTTCTTCTACAACATTGCCACCGGCATCTTCTCGGCGCTGGGTGACAGCAAGACGCCGTTCTACTTCCTGGCCGTCTCGTCTCTGTCCAACATTGGCGTGGACATCCTGTTCGTGGCCGGGTTCCACATGGGTGTGGCCGGTGTGGCCTGGGCGACCTTCCTGTGCCAGGGTGTGAGCTGCATCCTGGCCATGGTGGTGGTGTTCCGCCGGATGAAGGCCATCCCCGCACAGCGCAAGACGGTGTGGTTCTCCTGGGGCATGCTGGGCAAGATCGCCGTGGTGGCCATCCCCAGCATCCTGCAGCAGAGCTTCATCTCGGTGGGCAACATCATCCTGCAGAGCGTCATCAACACCTTTGGCGCCAGCGTCATTGCGGGCTATTCCGCTGCCGTCAAGCTGAACAACATGGTCATCACCTCCTTCACCACCCTGGGCAACGGCATTTCCAACTACACCTCCCAGAACATGGGTGCCGGCAAGATGGACCGCGTCAAGGCGGGCTTTGGTGCTGGCCGCAATCTGGTGTGGCTCATTTGTGTGCCCATCGTCATCCTGTACTTCTTCTTCGGCCGCACCCTGCTGCTGCTGTTCATGAATGATCCCCAAGGCCCTGCAGTGGCTACGGGTATGCTGTTCCTGCACATCCTTTCGCCCTTCTATTTTGTGGTGTCCCTGAAGCTGGTCACCGACGGCATCCTGCGCGGCTGCGGCCTGATGGGCCGCTTCATGGTGGCTACCTTCAGCGACCTGATCCTGCGGGTGGGCATGGCCATCGTCCTCAGTGCTACAGCTCTGGGCAGCACCGGCATCTGGCTGTCCTGGCCCATTGGCTGGTGCATCGGCACGGTCCTGTCCCTGGTGTTCTACGTCACGGCCATCCGCAAGGCCCTGGCAGAGCCGGTGGCTCAGGCAGAGGCCCAGGGCCTGGAGGCAGAGCCGGTGGCTCAGGCAGAGTTTGCAGCCCAGGCTGAAATGGAAACCCTGTAACCTTTTTGAAACTTGTGAATTGTATTCACTTCAAAAACAAAGAAAATGAACGATTTGAAATAGTGCACAAAAACGCATTATAAAAATTAGCCAGATTGTCAATAAAGACGAGAAAATGCCCCCAAAAGTATGGACGGTTTGTGAATTGCGGACCCGGGGCTGAATGGCTATAATAACAGTACAGAACAGAGGCAAGGTCGCTTTTAGAGGGGAAGGGCCTTGCTTCCGTTTTTATCCTGAATGCTATTCCAATAGATCAAATACTCCGAAGGAGGAGATCGTTATGAAAAAGCTCATTTCTCGTCGTCAGTTCCTGGCTGCTGCCGGTGTGGCTGCTGCCGCCGGTGTCCTGACTGCCTGCGGCGGTTCTTCCGCAAGCACTGCCGGTTCTGCAGCCGGTTCCGCTGCCGGTTCTGCCGCTTCCGGCAGCACCATCAAGGTGGGCGTGATGGGCCCCCTGACCGGTGATGCCTCTGTTTACGGCAAGGCCGTGGTCAACGGTGCAACCCTGTACCTGAAGCAGGTCAACGAAAAGGGCGGCGTCAACGGCAAGCAGCTGGAAGCCGTTACCATGGACGAGCAGGGCGATGAGACCCAGGCCGTTACCTGCTTTACCAAGATGGTGGACCAGGGCATCACCGCTCTGGTAGGCGATGTGACCACCGCCCCCACCCTGGCTGTGGCCGCTGAGAGTGCCGAGTACAATGTGCCTATGGTCACCGCTTCCGCTACCGCTGAGGCTGTTACCTACGATGCCGAGACCGACACCGTCAACGAGAACGTGTTCCGTGCCTGCTTCACCGACCCCTTCCAGGGCGTGAAGATGGCCGACTATGCCTACGAGAAGCTGGGCTATACCAAGGCCGCCGTCATCTTCCTGAAGGGCAAGGATTACAACGAGGGTCTGGCCGAGAACTTTGCCAAGGAGTTTGAGGCAAAGGGCGGCACCATCGTGGACCAGGAGAGCTACTCCGAGGGCGACGTGGACTTTAAGACCCAGCTGACCAGCATCCTGGGCAAGAACCCTGAGGTGGTCTTCTGCCCCAACTACTATCAGGATGTGGGCCAGATCCTGGCCCAGGCCCAGAGCGTGGGCCTCACCGTTCCCTTCCTGGGCGGCGACGGCTGGGACGGCCTGGAGGGCTACGCCACCGCTGCCCAGCTGAAGGACTCCTACTTCTGCGCCTGCTACGCCAAGGGCTCCAGCACCGAGTTTGAGGACGCCTACAAGGCCGAGTACGGCGAGGCTTACCCCAACGGCTTTGCTCCCCTGGGTTATGATGCTGCCATGACCGTGGTGTACGGCATCCAGGCAGCGGAGGATGCTGGCCTGGAGGCAGGTACCGACGAGTACAAGCAGGCCGTCATCGACGCCATTGCCGGCGGCACCATCCAGGGCATCACCGGTACCTTTACCTTCGACGAGCACCACAACCCTGTCAAGAGCACCGCCATCCTGACCTATGTGGACGGCAAGCCCGAACTGAAGGAAATGTTCTGAGCCCTGCCGGCACAGAGCAGTGCCCCCCATGATTTTTGTGGAGAACGCCGGAACAGCTTTCTGGTCAGGCGTTCTCCGTTTTTTATAGGATCGCAAAAAAGTGTAACCACCGCAAGGAAAGGAAGGATCCATCCATGACAGTGTTCTTCAGCCAGCTGATCAACGGCTTGTCCCTTGGCAGCATCTATGCACTGATCGCTCTGGGCTACAGCATGGTGTACGGCATCATCCTGCTGCTGAACTTTGCCCACGGCGACGTCATCATGGTAGGCGCATATATGTCCTGGTTCGTCATGAACCAGCTGGGCCTGGGCCCGGTCACCGCTGTGTGCGCCACCATCATCACCTGTACGCTGCTGGGCGTAGTGATCGAAAAGATCGCCTACACCCCTCTGCGGAGCGCCCCCCGGATCTCGCTGCTGATCACCGCCATTGGCGTCTCCTTCTTTTTGGAGTACACCGCAGAGCTGATCATGGGCTCCGGTGCCAAGGTGATCCCGGCCTACTATACCAACCAGACCTTCCGGCTGGGCAAGGTGCCTCTGGGCCTTACCTCCATCATCACCCTGGCGGTGACGGTGCTGTCTATGCTGGTGCTCACTTTCCTGGTGCAAAAGACCAAGCTGGGCAAGGCCATGCGGGCGGTGTCGGAGGATATGGATGCCGCCCGTCTCATGGGCATCAACGTCAACAGCACCATCTCCTTTACCTTTGCCGTGGGCTCTGCCCTGGCAGGCATCGGCAGTGTGCTGTACTGCTGCTCTTACCCCCAGGCTACTCCCACCATGGGCTCCATGCTGGGCCTGAAGGCCTTTGTGGCTGCCGTGCTGGGCGGCATCGGTTCCATCCCCGGTGCCATGATCGGCGGCATTGCCATTGGTCTGTGCGAGTGCTTTGTTTCCGCCATCGGTCTTTCCGCCTGGAAGGACGCCGTGACGTTTGCCATTCTGATCATCGTGCTGCTGGTCAAGCCCACGGGCTTCCTTGGCCGCAAGGTGCAGGAAAAGGTGTAAGGAGGGCATGAAGATGAATACCAAACGCAAAACGCTCAAAATGCCCGTGCGCTACCTGATGAATCTGGTGCTGGTGGCTCTGCTGTTCGTGGTGCTGTCCTTCCTCACCAGCAACGTGCTTTCCACCTATCAGAACAAGGTGCTGCTCACCGTGGGCATCAACATCATTCTGGCCGTCTCGCTGAACGTTGCCACCGGCTACCTGGGGCAGCTGCCCCTGGGCCACGCCGGGTTCATGGCAGTGGGTGCCTACGCCTGTGCTTTGTTCACCAAATCCTCGGGCCTGCCCAAGGGCGTGGCTTTTGCCATCGGTCTGGTGCTGGCCTGGGTGGTGGCCGGGCTGTTCGGGGTGCTCATCGGTATCCCGGCCCTGCGGCTGACCGGCGACTATCTGGCCATTCTGACCCTGGGCTTTGGCGAGATCATCCGCATCACCTTGAACAACATTGATGATGTGCTGGGCTTCAAGCTGTTCTACGGCTCCAAGGGCCTGAAGAACATCCCCAAATACTCCAACTTTGCCAACGTGTTCCTGTGCGTGGTCATCACCTGCTTCTTGATCCACGCCATGATGAAGAGCCGCCACGGCCGGGCTGTGCTGGCCATCCGGGACAACGAGATTGCCGCCGAGAGCTGTGGCATCCAGACCACCTACTACAAGGTCATGGCCTTTGCCTTCTCTGCTGCCTTTGCCGGTATGGCCGGCGGCCTGTACGCCTGCTACATCGGCGTGCTGAACCCCTCCACCTTCGGTTTCATGAAGTCCATCGAGATCCTGGTCATGGTGGTCCTGGGCGGCATGGGCTCCATGCTGGGCTCCATCCTGTCCGCGACTGTGCTGACCATCCTGCCGGAGGCCACCCGCAGCTTCGACAGCTACCGCATGGTCATCTACTCGCTGGTGCTGATCCTGATGATGATCTTCCGTCCGGGCGGACTGCTGGGCAGCTACGACTTCTCCATGAGCCGCGTTGTGGAAAAGATCATGAACGGCGAACTGTTCAAGAAGAACAAGGAAAAGGAGGGTGCTGACCATGAGTGAGTTCCAGACCAAGTTAAACAGTGTGCCCTCCGGCGGCTTCCTGACCGACCGCGATAAGGACAAAAAGCCCATTCTGGACGTGCGGGAGCTGGGCATCGACTTCGGCGGCCTGACCGCCGTGGACGGCTTCAACCTGATGATCGGCCGCAACGAGATCACCGGCCTGATCGGCCCCAACGGTGCCGGTAAGACCACTGTGTTCAACCTGCTCACCAACGTTTACCAGCCCACCCGCGGCTCCATCCTGATCGACGGCATGCCGACGGCGGGCAAAAAGACCTATCAGGTCAACCGCATGGGTGTGGCCCGTACCTTCCAGAACATCCGTCTGTTCAAGGAATTGAGCGTCATCGACAACATCAAGGTGGGCCTGCACGAGTCTATGAAGTACAACCTGCCCTCTGCACTGATCCGCCTGCCCAACTACTGGAAGGAAGAGAAAAAGTGCACCGAGCGTGCCTTTGAGCTGCTGGATATCTTCCACATGGCCGACCTGGCCAACGTGCCTGCCGGCAGCCTGCCCTACGGCGCACAGCGCCGTCTGGAGATCATGCGTGCCCTGGCTACCAGCCCGAAGCTGCTGCTGCTGGACGAGCCTGCCGCCGGTATGAACCCCTCAGAGACCGCCGAGCTGACCGAGACCATCCGCCGCATCCGGGACGAGTTCAACATTGCCGTGCTGCTCATCGAGCACGACATGAGCCTGGTCATGGGCATCTGCGAGGGCATCGCGGTGCTGAACTTCGGCCGCATCATTGCCAAGGGCACCCCGGACGAGATCCGCAACAACCCCCAGGTCATCGAAGCCTACCTGGGCAAGAAGGAGGGCTGAGCGATGGCAGATACCATCCTGAAGGTCGATAACATCAACGTGTATTACGGCAATATCCACGCCGTAAAGGGCGTTTCCTTTACGGTGAACGAGGGCGAGATCGTGACCCTGATCGGTGCCAACGGTGCCGGTAAGTCCACCACCCTGAAAACCGTTTCCGGTCTGCTGAAGCCCCGTACCGGGGACGTGCTGTACCGGGGCAAAAGCATCAAGGGCGTGCGCGCCCACAAGATCGTGGAAGCCGGTCTGGCACAGGTGCCGGAAGGCCGCCATGTGTTCCTGCACATGACCGTGGAGGAGAACCTGGATATGGGCGCTTACACCCAGCCTGCCTCCACCATTGCCCCCAACAAGGAAAAGGTGTTTGAGCTGTTCCCCCGCCTGAAGGAGCGCCGCAAGCAGCTGGCCGGCACCATGTCCGGCGGCGAACAGCAGATGCTGGCCATGGGCCGTGCGCTCATGAGCAACGCTTCCATGCTGATGCTGGACGAGCCCTCCATGGGCCTGTCGCCCCTGCTGGTGCAGGAGATCTTTGACATCATCCGCAACATCCACAAGGAGGGCATGACCATCCTGCTGGTGGAGCAGAACGCACAGATGGCCCTTTCCGTGGCCGACCGCGCCTATGTTCTGGAGACCGGCCGCGTGGTCATGGAGGGCACCGGTGCCGAGCTGCTGACCAACGAGCGGGTGCGCAGCGCGTACCTGGGCGGCTGAGCCTTTTTCAAGACACGACGCGATGCGGGAGCCGCTGCACAAAACAAGGTGCAGCGGCTCCTGTTTTTTCGGGCATGCACTTTACTTTCGTAAAAGAATGTGCGATAATTTAACCAGTGTTTTTTGGTTTCTGGAACCGCCGCCTGTTGGGAAAGCAGGTGAGCTGACAACACAAAGAGGGGTACTATCTATGAGCAAGATCATCATCCCGGAAAACTACACGCCCGCGCTGAACCTGTACGACACCCAGCGCGCCATCGGCACGGTGAAGCGGTTGTTTGCCGACACCCTGTGTGCCACGCTGAACCTGTACCGCGTGTCTGCGCCGCTGTTCCTGGAGGCCTCCACCGGCCTGAACGACGACCTGAACGGCGTGGAGCGCAAGGTCACCTTTGACATCAAGGACAGCGGCACCGAAGCACAGGTGGTGCAGTCGCTGGCCAAGTGGAAGCGCAAGGCCCTGAAGGACTACGGCTTCCGTGTGGGCAAGGGTCTGTACTGCGACATGAACGCCATCCGCCGTGATGAGGAACTGGACAACCTCCACTCCGTGTATGTGGACCAGTGGGACTGGGAAAAGGTCATCCGGGAGGAGGACCGCAATGAGGCCTACCTGAAGAGCGTGGTGCGCTCCATCGTGTCGGCTGTCTGCGCCACCGAGATGAACCTGCACGCCATGTTCCCGCAGCTGCAGGACCTGCCCCTGCACACCCCCAACGTGATCTTCATCACCACCCAGGAGCTGGAGGACAAGTACCCGGACCTGACCCCGAAGGAGCGCGAGAATGCCTTCGTGAAGGAGAACGGCACCACCTTCCTGATGAAGATCGGTGCCCCGCTGAAGAGCGGCAAGCCCCACGACGGCCGCGCTCCGGACTACGACGACTGGGATCTGAACGGCGACCTGTTGTTCTGGAACGATCCGCTGCAGTGCAGCTATGAGCTGAGCAGCATGGGCATCCGCGTGAGCCCGGAAAGCATGGACAAGCAGCTGACCATGGCCGGCTGTGACGACCGCCGCGCCCTGCCCTTCCACAAGGCCGTGCTGAACGGCGAGCTGCCCTACTCCATCGGCGGCGGCATCGGCCAGAGCCGCCTGTGCATGCTGCTGCTGGGCAGTGTGCACATCGGTGAAGTGCAGGCCAGCGTGTGGGATGAAGCCACCCGCGAAGCCTGTGCCAAGGCCGGTATCCCCCTGCTGTGATCGCCTGTAGATAAAAGCAAAGGGCCTTGCAGGCCCAGCAATCACAAGAGCCGCTGCACCCTGTGTGCAGCGGCTCTTGTGGTTATTTAGAAGTCATGCGGCCGTAGTGGCTCTTTTCGTCGTCGTTCTTTTCCGGTTCCGGTTTTTCGGCCGGGGTCAGGCGCACTTCGGTCACGCGGCGCTTGGCCGTGCGGGTGACCACGCCGTCGTAGCCGCCCAGTGTAAAGCGGTCGCCCACCTTGGGCAGGTGGCAGGTCTTTTCCTGCACCAGGCCGTTGACCGTGTTGGAGTCGATGTCCTCGTCCTCCGGCAGGCCCAGCGTCTCGAACAGGTCGTCCACGCTGGCGCTGCCCAGCACGATCCAGCTGCCGTCGGACTGCTTGTGAAAGTCCTCGGTGGCCTCGTCGTGCTCATCCCAGATCTCGCCCACCAGCTCTTCCAGAATATCCTCCAGCGTGATGATGCCCTCGGTACCGCCGTACTCATCCACCACCACGGCCAGATGATGGTGCTGCTCCCGCAGAGTGCGCAGCAGCTGGGAGATCTGGGTGGAACCGGTGGTGTACAGGGTGGGCTTGACCAGCTCTTCCAGCGAGGTCTCCTTTTTCAGGCGTGCCAGATAGAAGTCCTTTTCGTGCACCACACCGATGATGTTGTCAATGGTGTCGTGGTACACCGGCAGGCGGGAATAGCCCGATTCGGCAAAGGTCTGGGCCACCTCGTCCAGCGAGGTGTTGTCCTCCACAGCCACCACGTCCACGCGGGGGGTCAGGATCTCCTCCACCTCCACGTCATCGAATTCGATGGCGCTGCGGATCAGTTCGCTTTCCCGGTCGGTGAGTTCACCGTCGTTTTCGGCTTCACTCACCATGGTCATCAGCTCACCCTCGGTGATGGTGTCCTCCTCCGTACTGTGGACAAAGTGCCCCAGCAGGCGTTTCCACTGGCTGAACAGCCAGGTGAGGGGTGTGAACAGTACCATGAGCAGGTTCAGCATCGGGGACACGGCCGTGGCAACAGTCTCCGGCATCTCCTTGGCCAGGCTCTTGGGCGTTACCTCGCCGAAGATCAGCACCACGATGGTGAGCACGATGGTGGACATCGTGGCACCGCGCTCGGCACCCAGTGCCCGGGTGAACAGGATGGTGCCAATGGAAGCGGCTGCAATGTTCACGATGTTGTTGCCGATGAGAATGGTGGAAAGCAGCTTATCGTACTTTTCCGCCATGGCCAGCACCCGGGCGGCGGAAGCGTCGCCATCCTCGGCGCGGCTCTTCAGTCGGATCTGGTTCAGAGAAGAAAACGCAGTCTCAGATGCGGAAAAAAAGGCGGAACAGGCCACCAGGAATACCAGCGCTATGATAAGCGTCATACTGCCATCGTCCATAAAAAGGAAAATCACACTCAACTTTCTGTTATGATTTTACCCTCTCAGTCATCGCTTTGCGATGCCAGCTCCCCCGAAGGGGGAGCTTTTTTCTGCGTGCCCGTAACCTGCTCCTTCCACACAGAAGGTGCTGTTGCCCGGAATATCGCACAGAGCTCCCCCCTTCGGGGGAGCTGGCGCGGGAGCGACTGAGAGGGTTTTGCCTATAAACTTTCTTACATACAAAAATGTGCTTTCCATCGTTGCCATTCTACGATGAAAAGCACATCAATGTTATTTCTTATAATACCATATTCTGTACGGTGGTGCAAGCATCCGGCCTACACCACCGGGTCAAAATCTGGTAAAATCCCTTTAACGGAGCACCAGTGCACTGCCGTCGTAGTCCACGGTCAGGGTGCTGCCCTCGGCATAGCTGCCCTGAATGATGGCCTTGGCAATCAGGGTCTCCACACGGCTCTGGATGAACCGCTTGATGGGACGTGCACCGTAGACGCTGTCGTAGGCAGAGTCGATGATGAAGTCCTTGGCGGCGGTGGTGACCTCCAGCTTGAGGTGCTTGCCCTCGTCCATGCGCTTGCGCAGGTCGTTCAGCTGCAGATCCACGATTTTGCGCATCTCGTCCTTGGTCAGGCTCTTGTAGTACACGATCTCGTCCAGACGGTTCAGGAACTCGGGGCGGAACTTGCTCTTCAACAGCAGGTCGATCTGCTTGCGGGCCTCGTCGCTCAGCTCATTGGAGCCCTGTGCGCGGCGCTGCTCCAGATCGTTCAGGATGATGTCACTGCCCAGGTTGGAAGTCAGGATGATGACCGTGTTCTTGAAGTCCACGGTGCGGCCCTGACTGTCGGTGATGCGGCCGTCGTCCAGCACCTGCAGCAGGATGTTGAACACGTCGGGGTGGGCCTTTTCCACCTCATCGAACAGCACCACGCTGTAGGGCTTGCGGCGCACAGCCTCGGTCAGCTGGCCGCCCTCTTCATAACCGACATATCCCGGAGGCGCACCGATCAGACGGCTGACGCTGAACTTCTCCATATATTCGGTCATGTCGATGCGCACCATGTTGCGCTCATCGTCAAACAGAGCCTGTGCCAGCGCCTTGGCCAGTTCGGTCTTGCCGACACCGGTGGGGCCCAGGAACAGGAAGCTGCCGATGGGGCGGTTGGGGTTGGCAATGCCGGCGCGGCTGCGCAGGATGGCTTCGCTGACCTTGGTCACGGCTTCGTCCTGGCCGATGACTCTCTTGTGCAGCACGTCATCCAGATGCAGCAGCTTCTCGCGTTCGCCCTCCACCAGCTTCTCCACAGGGATGCCGGTCCAGCGGGCCACGATGCGGGCGATCTCCTCGTCGGTCACGCGGTCCCGCAGCAGGCTGTCCTCTTTCTTGGCAGCGGCGATCTTTTCTTCCTCTTCCAGTTGCTTCTGCAGCTGGGGCAGTTTGCCGTACTTCAGCTCGGCGGCCTTGTTCAGGTCGTATTCCCGCTGTGCCTTCTCGATGTCGGCGTTGGTCTGCTCGATCTGCTCGCGCAGGGTCTGCACCTTACCGATGGCGTTTTTCTCGTTTTCCCACTTTGCCTTCATGCTGCGGAACTTGTCCTGCAGTTCGGCCAGCTCTTTTTCCAGATCCTTCAGGCGGCTCTGGCTCAAAGCGTCGGTCTCCTTTTTCAGGCTGACCTGCTCGATCTGCAGCTGGGTGATGCGGTGGGCCAGATCATCCATCTCGCTGGGCATGCTGTCCATCTCGGTCTTGATCATGGCGCAGGCCTCATCCACCAGGTCGATGGCCTTATCCGGCAGGAAACGGTCGGTGATGTAGCGGTCCGACAGGGTGGCAGCGGCAATCAGGGCGCTGTCGTTGATCTTCACGCCGTGGAACACCTCGTAGCGTTCCTTCAGGCCGCGCAGGATGGAAATGGTGTCCTCCACGGTGGGCTCATCCACCTGCACCGGCTGGAACCGGCGTTCCAGAGCGGGGTCTTTCTCGATATACTGGCGGTACTCGTCCAGGGTGGTGGCACCGATGCAGTGCAGCTCGCCGCGGGCCAGCATGGGCTTGAGCAGGTTGCCGGCATCCATGGCACCGTCGGTCTTGCCGGCGCCCACGATGGTGTGCAGCTCATCAATGAAGAGGAGGATCTTGCCCTCGCTCTTCTTGACCTCGTTCAGCACGCTCTTCAGGCGTTCCTCGAACTCGCCGCGGTACTTGGCACCGGCCACCAGAGCGCCCATGTCCAGGCTGAACACGATGCGGTCCTTCAGGTTTTCGGGCACGTCACCGCGCACGATCCGCTGGGCAAGGCCCTCGGCGATGGCAGTCTTGCCGACGCCGGGCTCACCGATCAGGCAGGGGTTGTTCTTGGTCTTACGGGACAGGATGCGGATCACGTTGCGGATCTCCTGATCACGGCCGATGACCGGGTCCAGCTTCTGCTTGCGGGCCAGATCCACCAGATCCTGACCGTATTTCTGCAGGGCGTTGTAGGTGTCCTCGGGGTTATCCGTGGTCACGCGCTGGTTGCCGCGCACGGCGGTAAGCTGCTGCAGAAACTTGTCCTTGGCGATGCCAAAGGCACGGAACAGTTCGGTGGTGTTCTGGGTAGGCTCATCCAGCAGGCCGAGGAACACATGCTCCACGCTGACATACTCGTCCTTCATGGCCTTGGCCTCTCGGGCGGCGGCACTCAGGACCTTGTCGGTGGCCTGGGAGATATACACCTTGTCCGGGTCACGGCCGGAGCCGGACACCCGGGGCATGGCCGACAGCTTTTCGGCAACGGCAGCGGCAAAGCTGCCGGGATCCACGTTCAGCTTCTGGAGCAGCTGCGGGATCAGGCCCTGCTCCTGCGAAGCAAGGGCGTGCAGCAGATGTTCAGGCTCCAGAGCGTTGTGCTGGTACTCCACAGCCAGCTGCTGGGCTGCCTGCAGAGCTTCCAGAGTTTTCTGAGTATATTGATTGGTATTCATAAAGTCAAGCCTCCATTCATACCAGAAGGTTGTGATTTAGCGGACGGACAGGCGCTCTGCTAACAACTCCGCGCCAAGGGGCGGCAGAACCGGAAGCAGATGCTTTTAAGAAGCTGTTTCATGATTTTGTGCACCTCCTGTCGGACTGGTCTATTTGCTTTTTAGCACTCTATCTGTTCGACTGCTAAGAATATACTCCAAAGCAATCGCAATGTCAAGAGGAAAATCCTGCCAGAAACACAATTCACAAAAAGTTTGCAATTGGCCTGCCGCACCGCAAAAAAAGGCCCGCTCCCGGCAAACAGCCGGGAACGGGTCGGTGTGGGTCAGATCAATGGGGGTCAGCCGGGGTAGCGCTGCACCTGCAGCAGCTCTTCGGCACGCTTTACCTGCTCCGGGGTGGGCGGTACGGCGTCGGGCAGCGGATAGGGGATGCCCAGCTTCTGCCACTTGAACAGGCCCAGCGTGTGGTAGGGCAGTACCTCCACCCGCTGCACGGTGTTCAGGCTGCGGATGAAGTCGGCCGTTCTGCGCAGGCCGTCCTCATCGTCGGTCAGGCCGGGCACCAGCACATGGCGGATCCACAACGGCACGCCCAGGTCGGAGACGTGCCGGGCCATGGCCAGGATGTTGGCGTTGTCCTTGCCGGTGAGCCGGCGGTGGCGTTCCGGGTCGATCTCCTTTAAATCAAGGATGACCAGGCTGGTGGAGGCCATCAGGCGGTCAAAGTCGGCCAGGTAGGCCGGGTCCTCCGGCCGGAAGGGCTGCCCGGCGGTGTCCAGTGCCGTGTGCACGCCCTTGGAACGGGCCAGCTCAAAGAAAGCGGTCAGGAAGTCCATCTGGCGCAGCGGCTCGCCGCCGCTGACCGTGATGCCGCCCTTCTTGCCCCAGTAGTTGCGGTAGCGCCACACCCGCTGAAACAGAGCATCCACGGTCCATTCGGTGCCGCCTTCGGCCCATGTTTCCGGGTTGTGGCAGTATTTGCACCGCAGCGCGCACCCTTGCAGGAATACCACAAAGCGCACGCCGGGGCCGTCCACCGAGCCGAAGCTCTCCAGCGAGTGGACATAGCCGCCCGGATTACAGGACGGCATGGCAGGTGCGGGAGATGACATCCATCTGCTGCTCGCGGGTCAGGTCGATGAACTTGACGGCGTAGCCGGACACGCGGATGGTGAAGTTTGCGTACTCTTCCTTTTCGGGGTGCTCCATGGCGTCCAGCAGCTTCTCCTTGCCAAAGACGTTCACGTTCAGGTGGTGGGCACCCTGGTCAAAGTAGCCGTCCAGCACCTGCACCAGGTTCTCCACACGCTCGCCCTCGCTGTGGCCCAGTGCCTCGGGGTTGATGGTCTGGGTGTTGGAGATGCCGTCCAGTGCCCAGTGGTAGGGCAGCTTGGCCACCGAGTTCAGGGAGGCCAGCAGGCCGTTCTGCTCCGCGCCGTAGCTGGGGTTTGCACCCGGAGCAAACGGAGTGAAGGCGGCGCGGCCGTCGGGCAGGGCACCGGTGTACTTGCCGTATACCACGTTGGAGGTGATGGTCAGGATGGAGGTGGTGGCCTCGGAGTTGCGGTAGGTGTGGCGCTTCTTGATCATCTCCAGGAAGGTCTTGAGCAGCCACACGCCGATCTCGTCGGCGCGGTCATCGTCGTTGCCGTACTTCGGGAAGTCGCCCTCCACCTCGAAGCCGGTGGCCAGACCGGTGTCATCCCGCACCACCTTGACCTTGGCGTACTTGATGGCGCTCAGGGAGTCGATGACGTGGGAGAAACCTGCAATGCCGGTGGCAAAGGTGCGGCGCACATCGGTGTCGATGAGGGCCATCTCCGCCTCTTCGTAGTAGTACTTGTCGTGCATATACTGGATCAGGTTCAGCACGTTGACGTACAGGCCGGCCAGCCAGTCCAGCATCTTGACGTACTTGGGCAGCACTTCGTCGTAGTTCAGGTACTCGCTGGTGATGGGCGCATAGTTGGGGCCGCACTGCTCGTGGCTCTTCTCGTCCACGCCGCCGTTGATGGCGTACAGCAGGCACTTGGCCAGGTTGGCGCGGGCACCGAAGAACTGCATCTCCTTGCCGGTCTGGGTGGCAGACACGCAGCAGCAGATGGAGTAGTCATCGCCCCACACGGGCTTCATCACATCGTCGTTCTCGTACTGGACGCTGCTGGTGTTGATGGAGACCTTGGCGGCGTACTTCTTGAAGTTCTCGGGCAGGGCGGAGGAGTACAGAACGGTCAGGTTCGGCTCCGGAGCGGGCCCCATGTTTTCCAGGGTGTGCAGGAAGCGGTAGCAGTTCTTGGTGACCATGCTGCGGCCGTCCATGCCGATGCCGCCCACTTCCAGGGTGGCCCACACGGGGTCGCCGGAGAACAGCTGGTTATAGCTGGGGATGCGGGCGAACTTGACCATGCGGAACTTCATGACCATGTGGTCGATCAGCTCCTGGGCCTGGCTCTCGGTCAGGGTGCCGTTGTCCAGATCGCGCTGGATATAGATGTCCAGGAAGGTGGAGATGCGGCCCACGCTCATGGCAGCACCGTTCTGAGTCTTGATGGCGGCCAGATAGCCGAAGTACAGCCACTGGCAGGCTTCCTTGGCGTTCTTGGCGGGCTGGGAGATGTCGTAGCCGTAGGCCTCGGCCATCTTCTTCATGCCCTGCAGGGCGTTGATCTGGCGGGCGATCTCCTCGCGCAGGCGGATGACGTCATCGGTCATGGTGCCGTCGCCGCAGTTAGCCAGATCCTCCTGCTTGAACTGGATCAGGGCGTCGACGCCGTACAGAGCCACGCGGCGGTAGTCGCCCACGATGCGGCCGCGGCCGTAGGTGTCGGGCAGGCCGGTGATGATGTGGGTGTGGCGGGCGGCCTTCATCTCGGGTGTGTAGGCGTCGAACACGGCCTGGTTGTGGGTGCGGGTGTAGTCGGTAAAGATCTTGTGCAGCTCCTCGCTGGGCTGGTAGCCGTAGGTGGTGCAGGCCTGCTCGGCCATCTTGATGCCGCCGTAGGGCATGAAAGCACGCTTGAGGGGCTTGTCGGTCTGCAGGCCCACGATTTGCTCCAGATCCTTCAGGTTTTCGTCAATGTAGCCGGGGCCGTAAGCGGTCAGGCCGCTGACGACCTTCGTCTCCATGTCCAGCACGCCGCCCTTGGCGCGCTCGGCCTTCTGCAGCTTCTGCAGGGCACCCCACAGCTTGTCGGTCGCCTCGGTGGGGCCGGCCAGAAAGCTCTCGTCGCCGTCGTAGGGAGTGTAATTCTTCTGGATGAAGTCGCGCACATTGACTTCCTCTTTCCAGATGCGGCCCTCAAAGCCTTCCCACTGTTCAAAATTGATCATTGGAACCTCCTTGCTCCATTCTATGCGTTGGTTAGCATAGCCTAACTATTGAGCCTTTGAAAAGCCGCTCCTTGTTGGCGGCTTTCTGGGGGCGGACTGATCGGAGCAGCTCTGAACAAAAATTTGTCAAAGCGCCTCCTTGGACACACTGCACCCTTGAGAACCGCCCTGCTGCCAAAAAGCAGCGGCGAGATGTGGAGTTGCAGTGCTGCAGGAACTATAATAACAAAGATATCGGTCAAAAGCAAGAGGAAACTGATGGATTTTGCACAGCCTTAGCCAGCTGTGTCTGTACAGGGTGCACGAATCGGGCAGAAAAAACTTTACTGCAAAAAAGTTCCGGAAAATTTTCAAATAAGGGTTGACAAGACTAACTGCGTATGGTATTCTGTTCTCGCAACGAGGTTAGATGAACCTAACCGCTTGAAACGCGTTGCACCAGAACAGCAGAGGTACCTGCAATGCTTCTGCGCAAAACGCAAGTCTGCTATAGCGGTTAAGCTATATCGGACGTCAGGTTTGTCGTGGCGAGGCCACTCCATCTTGCTTGCGCAAGACCACCTTGTGGCTTAAAAGCCTCACTGGGGCTTTCATTGCTGCGCAAACGCCAATTCCTCCATTCCATTCTCTTTTTCAAAAGGAAGCTGCAGCATGGTTTGCTCTGCGGCCTCCGGCGCGGCATTCGGTGTGATTGGTACCGCATCGCGTGCAAAGAAAACAAAAACGGGACGTGCAGCTTGACCACCTGCACGCCCCGATTTTTGTTTTCTATAGAAAAGGAACGATTTATTCCACGATCTCCGCAAGCGCCTGATACAGCTCTGCGGCCCCGCCGCCGGAATATTTGACATTGACAAAGGCGCTGTTCACGATGCACACCCCGTCGGAATAAACCGTGAACAGCAGCTGATGCTGCTCGGCATCATCGTAATAGCTCACGGTGATGGAATCCACCGGAAATTCGTGGGAGTAGGAGGAATAGTTCTGGCTGAGCCGTCTGACACAGCGCACTCCGGAAAGCACTTCCGAAATGTTCTGATAGATCTCGTCCGAACTGGAATAAACCTCGAACTCCATTTCGTTGGAGCTGGCAAAGTTCTGAATGTGCTCCACCCGGACACTGGCCTGTGTGCTGGCGCTGATCTTTGATGCAAGGTCGATTTTGCTGGAAGGCAGGATGAGCACCAGAAGCAGCACCACCAGCACCACAAGGCCGAACCGGTACAGGATGCTCTTATCTTTCATGGCAGGTCAATCCTCCTTTGGCGGTGTCCGGGTCAGACGCCGCTGGGCGAGGAAGAAGCCCACGGCGCTGGCGGCAAACACGAAATAATAGCTGGCGATGCGGTAGAGCATGAGCACGCTCATCACCTCACCGGAAGGCAAAAAGCTGCTGTACAGCAGCAGAAAGGCGGTCTCGATGGAGCCCATGCCTGCCACGTTGGGCAGGGCGTTGGAGACGAACAACATCAGGCTGGTGAGCAGCTGCACCCGCGCAAAACTCAGCGGGGACAGCTGCATGAACCGGATGCACAGCCACGGCAGGCAGAACAGCAAAAACAGCTTGAGCGCCTGCAGGGCAAAGATCTGCACACAGCGGGCCTTGTCGGCCAGCAGCAGGCGGCTCTCGGTGCCCAGGACATCCAGCTGCTCCAGCCAGTCGGCCCGGCGCTGCTGCCATTTTTCGGTCTTGGGCAAAAAGCCCAGCGCCCAGCGGGCCAGATTCTGCACCAGCGTCGACACGCACACCAGCACCAGCGCCACGATCACCAGCGCTACCACAGCATATGCCATGGGCAGATATTTCAGCACGCCGGTGGTGTTGGCGGCCAGCCATTTGTGCTGGAGCAGCAGCATCACGGTGGCGTACAGCAGCACCGTGGTCTTGTGGAACACATATTGCAGGGTCATCAGACCCACGCCGGGGCCGATGGGCAGCCCTGCCTGATGCAGATACCAGGTCTGCACCGGCACGACACCCGCGCCCAGGGTGACCACGTTGCCAAAGGTGCCGCACCAGGCGTTGTCGATGCCCTGCCGCAGGGTGAAGCCGGGCAGCCGCCCCCGCACGATGACATAGGAGACACAGCCCTCCAGCAGCGGGTAGCTGATGCCCAGTGCCAGCACCACCAGCACCTGCCACAGGTTCAGCTGGGCAAGGGCGGCGGTGATCTCGGCCCAGTGATCCCGGAAGATGAGCACGATCACGCAGGTGAGCGCCAGCAGGATCAGCAGAGAAAACACGGCCTTTTTGCGGGAAGGCTGAGAGGCGGCAGATTGGTTCATGAGGGCAGGGACTCCTTTCAGACAGGATGAAACTTTTTTAAAAGTATAGCACAGCCGCAGGCCGTCTTTGTGAACGGAAGCCGAATTTTCTTGTGCAATCCGGCCCGGATGATAAAAAAGATGTCCGGAACGGAAAGAAACGGACAAATATTGCAGCTTGTTTTGATGCACTGCGTGCAAAAACGCCACGGAAGATCACACGGATTTTCCGGGGCGTTGAATTTAACAAGAATAAAACAAAAGGCTTAGCGGGACTCGGTCAGCTCCCGGATCAGACGGACCAGGGTGGAGACATAGGCTTCGTTGGTGTAGTAGCGCTCGTAGAGCTTGCGGCAGTCGGCCTTCATAGCGGCCAACTGGTCGGGGTGCTCGATGGCATGGGCCAGCACTTTGGAAAGCTGGGCGGGGTCATCGTTGCGGTACACAAAGCCGTCCACCCCTTCCGTGATGAGCCCGGCGGTGCCGGTGTGCTCCGACACGATGGAAGGCTTGCCGAAGATCAGGCCCTCGGTCACAAAGGTGGGCATAGGGTCATCGCGGGAAGCGCACACAATGCAGGTGCACTGCTCCATCAGCGACTTGATCTCCGGGCGTTCCAGCCGCTTGCGGTAGAACACATTATGAGGGAACTGCTCGGTCAGGGCGTGCACATGGGCGGAGACATCCCGGTCGGAAGCCTTGCCCACAAAGAGGAAGGAGGCCTTTTCCCGCACCTCCGGCGGCAGCAGGCGGATGGCTTCGCAGTAGATGTCCTGCCCCTTGCGCATCTCCATGGAGCCCACCGTGACAAACAGGGGCCGCCCGCCGGCATAGCTCAGGTCGTAGCGAGGGAAGCTCTCGCGGGCGTAGTCGGGCAGGCCGTAGATCAGCTGCTCCACCTTGAATTTGGGCCGCACCGAGTGCATGGCGGCGGTGGCGTGGGAGCCCACAGCGGCAATGTGCACGTTGTCGGCCAGCTCCTTGGGGATCTTGTGGGTGATGAAGGGATAGCCTGCAAAGGCGTCGTGCAGCCACCACAGCACCGGCACAAAGCCGCCGTTCAGGGTGCGCACGGCAGGGGCTTCCACCACCGTGTTGGCCAGCACAAAGTCTGCGCTGGAAGCCAGCTCCCACAGGGTGGAAGAGGTCACGCAGTCGCGGCGGGTGACCACAGCAGCTCCGGCCTCCAGAAAGAGCGGCAGAGAGCCCTCGTCCGAGGGGCCCAGCACCACCACTTCATAGCCAAGACTGCGCAGCACCGGGATGGCGCTCACCAGCACGATGGGCGCACCGGTCATGGTGAGTTCATGGCTCAGCACCACGGCGCGTTTGCCGGTGGCCGAGAATACGTCCTCGGCGCACAGCTCCCGGCGGAAGTGCAGCAGTGCCTGCGGGACGCAGCGGCAGTTCTGCGCCAGCTGGTTTGCCAGCCGCAGCAGTTCCAGCACATCGTCTTTGCCGCGGGCCGCCGCGCGGCAGCGGTCCAGCAGGGCGCGGGAGAGCAGGGCACAGCGTTGGCCGGACAGGTGCTGGTCGGTCTGGTACAGGGCACTGCCGCCGTCGTAGCCGAACACGGCATCGCACACCACAAGGTCAGCCCCCTGCTGCAAGGCGGCTGCAAAATAGGTGAGGGCGGTGGAGGTGCACTCCACATCCTCGCTCACCAGCAGCACACCGTTCACGGAGGGGGTCAGCTCACCTTCCAGCCGGTCCACCAGCCGGAACTTGCGGTGCAGCTGTTCGGCCAGAGAAAGGGCCAGGGCATTGCGGCGGCCCGGGGCGTACACCAGCAGATAGGTGCTCTGGGTGTCGGTATAGGTCTGTTCCCGCAGCTGGCGGCGCTGCAGGGGGCTGTAACTGCTGTACATGTACGAACCCCCTTCAATGTCGGTGGAACAGGCCCAGCAGCTTGCGCAGCGGTGCCGTGAGCTTCCAGCTGCTGCTGCCCAGCACGTTTTCCAGCGAGGCCTCGTAGGCGGCCCGGCTGTTCTGCAGGTCGGCCAGATGCTGCTGCTGTTCTGCCAGCTGCTTGCGCAGCTGCTGGATCTCAGCGTTTGCCTCCAGCAGCTGTTCGGTGCCCTGACGGGACACGGCCTCGGTCTCTTCCTTGAGCACGGTCAGCGCCCGCAGCAGGGCCTTGCCGGGCTGCTCATGCAGGTAGCGGCCCAGGGGATAGTAGCGATATTTCACCGCAAACCGCAGCCCGGCGGGGAAGCCTACGGCACTTTCCACTGTCAGGTTGGGGTCGATGTTCATGAACAGCATGGTGCCCTCCTGCAGGGCGTTGCCGTTGATGATGTGGTAGCTGAGCCGCTCGTCTGAGAGGGAAAAATCGGTGATGCAGCAGGCAAATTCACCGGGGTCCAGCCGCAGGGCCCTGGCCTCCACGGGCAACTCGAACACAGCCGACACTTCGTGGGTCAGCTCGTCGTAGGAGTCAGGGGCAACGGTCAGGCACTCATGGGGCGAAAAACCGGAGCCGGAGTCGTAGAACAGCTGGGGCAGAAGCAGAGCACCCTGTTCGGTGTCGGCACCCTGCGAGGCCAGCACGGCCTCATATTTCAGCACCTGCTGCTCCAGCTCCAGGCACCGCTGTGCCAGCAGGGAAACGCCTTCGTCCGACAGCCGGAGCTGCTGTTCCAATTCGGCCACGCGGCTGCCTGCCGCGTCCAGGGTCTGGGGGGCATCGTTGTTCATAACCGGATTCTCCTCTTGTTTTATAGGATACGGCTGCACCGCAGCAGCCGGGGAAATCAATGCTGTGAAAGCGCGGGGGTGCGCCGCTGGGCCTGCCGCCGTGTGGCCGAGGCTTTGACGATCCAGCTGCGCCGCAGGTTCAGCAGGGCGCACACCAGCCCGATGGAGGCAAACGCGATCACGTTCTGCAGCAGCATACCGCGCAGCGGGTGGTCTGTAAAGTGAGCCGCGAACAGATACCACGGAATGGCGATGAGCTCCACCGTGTGGATGCAGAAGATGTTCAGCGAGTTGCGGCCGATGGCCTGCAGGCCCTGTGCGATGGGGCCGGTGAAGCGGTTGAGCCGCATGAACAGGCGGATGAACAAAAAGCCGGTGGCGGCATCCAGCAGGATGCTCAGCGGGCCCAGGGTCCACTCGCCCATGGAAATGCAGTCGGTGCTCTGGGCAAGCAGAGCTCCCACAGCGGTCAGAGCTGTGCCGCCCAGCAGGATGTACAGGGTGCGGCGGGGCAGGGGCTTGTCCAGCCAGCGGTTCTTCTTGGCCAGATAGCCGATGTAAAGGTAGGGCACGATCACGGCCCCCTGCGAAAGGCTGAAGGGCAGCTCCCACACCAGTGTGGTGCCCCAGCCCAGCAGCATGATGCCGAGCACAGCCCAGTGTGTGTATTTCTCCGGGAAGATATTCAGGATGGCGTCCAGCAGCACCCAGCCGATCAGCAGCGAGAGCAGATACCACATGGGGCCGGTGGAAAAGAACTGCTGCCCGGCATAAGTAGTGGTGTGGGGCAGCCCCAGCAGAAAGCCGCCGGCCACCTTGAGGGTCTCGGTGACGCTGCTGGGGAAGTAATGGAACGCCATGTAGTGGCACAGCAGATGCAAGAGCGAAGTGCACACCGCCGTGATGCAGTAGGGCTTGAGCAGCGCTCTGAGCTGCTGCTGGATGCACTTGCCGATGGAGCGCTTGCGGAAACCGTAGCCGCTGGCAATGAAAAAGGCCGCCATCAGGGCCTCACGATAGATGAACGGGAAAAACGCCGTGAGCGACAGCCCGCCGGAGATCTGCATGGGGTAGAGTTCGGCGGTGTGGGCCAGCACGATGGTGATCATGCCCACGCCCTTGAGCATGTCGAACATGCCGATGGAGTTGACGGTGCTGGGTCTGGTGCCTTCCATGAAAAGGGTCCTTCCTTGCGCCGTCCGGAAACATGTGACCAACAGGCGCATACAGTAAAAAATGATCCATTTATAAGGATATAAGGCTAGTATAATGCTTTTTGTGCACACTGTCAATTTTGAATTGCCCACCGCCGGGTGGCAATTGTTGTCTTTACCGATAAAAAAGCCCGGCAGAAGGGCCGAATTTCTGGGCAGACGGCACAGGCTGCCGGATGGAAAAAACAAGATGTGCAAGATTTAATTGCCAAAAATGGAAATTAAATCTTGCAAAAGTATTGCATTGCCAATGGCGGTATTGTATACTGAACACAATTGAAAAAGCGGCCTGGCCCGGGTGGATCCGGCTGCAGGAATGTAAAAAACAATGACGTGGAGGCTAACATGGTTCATTCGTTGTATCAGTCCCTGAACAATCTGGAAACGATCTACGCAGACCGGATCGGCATCCGTTATTATGATGAGGCCAAGGGTGGTGTGGCGGAGGTGCCCTTCCGGCAGTACGCTGCAGACCTGCGGCGGTTCGTGGCATTTTTACGCAGCCGCACCCCGAACCCCCTGGGGCAGCGAGTGGCCATCCTGGCCCGCAACAGCTACCACTATATGATGTGCATGTACGGCGCAGTGCTGGCCGGAGCTGTGGCAGTGCCCTTGAACACCGGCAAGAACTGGGACGAGATCCGCTACGAGCTGGATTTGGTGGAGCCGGTGTGCGTGCTCCATGACGGCGAGTACATGAGCCTGGAGCCGGCCCTGGGCCAGGTGTACGGAGACCGTCTGGTGCCTATGGATGCCTTTACCGCCTTTGAGCCTGCGATGGAGATCACCGAGGTGCCGGACCTCAATGCAATGGCCTTTATCATGTTCACCTCCGGCACCACTGGCCGCAGCAAGGGCGTTATGCTGTCTCAGAAGAACCTGTTCACCGCCATGCCTGCCTTCCTGACCCCCTTTGAGGACGTGCGGAGCCAGACCGGCTGGAACACCGACGAGTTCAGCTCTCTGTCCTGCCTGCCCATGTTCCACATTTCGGCCATGACCAGCCTGGTATCCTGGAGCGTCACCGGCCACTGCGTGAACCTGTGCAACGACCTGAAATATTTCTACCGGGACCTGGGGGCCATGCGGAGCGACGTGATGGCTGTGGTGCCGGTGCTGCTGAAGAGCATTTATAATGATGTGATGAAGGGCAGACGGGAGCGTCTGAACGGCCTGCGTGTGCTGACCTGCGGCGCAGCCATGTTCGACCCTGCCGTGCTCCAGGACCTGATGGACCGGGGCTTCTTCATCGCCCAGATGTACGGCCTTACCGAGACCTGCGGTGACGGTGCCTGGAACTCCTCCCAGGAGGAAAAGTACCTGACCAGCGTGGGCCATGTGGACGACAGCTGTCAGTACAAGCTGGAGGACGGGGAACTGTGCATGCGTGGTGACCCGGTGATGCTGGGCTACTACAAGGACCCGGAGGCCACCGCCGAGGTGCTGGACGCCGAGGGCTGGTTCCACACCGGCGACATTGCCCGGGTGGAGCCGGACGGCTATATGTACCTGACCGGCCGCAAAAAGAACGTGATCATCCTGGGCAGCGGCGAGAATGTGAGCCCCGAGGAGCTGGAAAGGCTGCTGGCTCCCTGCGCTGCCATCCGGGAGTGCATGGTCTGCGAGCGGAACCAGCGCATCTGCGCCGTGGTCTGCTGCGACCCGGACCAGCAGGACGCTGTGCGGGACTTTGTTACCAAGGTGAACCGCACCCTGCCCCTGTACAAGCACATGGTGGTGGAGTTCTCGGCCCAGCCCCTGCCTCGCAACGCTGCCGGCAAGCTGCTGCGGTCCTAAATCTTAGCGGAAAAAGCCGGTCTCATGGTGGGAAAGTTCCCACAAGGCGTTATGGTCGTGAGACTGGCTTTTTAAAGAATAGAGAGGGAAACGATAATGGAACTACATAAACCGAAAAATCTGTATGAGCTGCTGACGCTGAACATGGAGCAGCGATTTGCGGACCGGGTGGCCTTCCGCTGGTACGACGCCGACCAGGATGTGGTGGTGGAAAAGCACTTCGGGGAGTATGCGCAGGACATCCGCCGCGCGGTGAACTACTACCTGAGCACCATCCCGGACATTCAGGGCAAGCGGGTGTGCGTGTGGAGCAACAACAGCTACCACTACGCCGTGAACTGCTACGGTGTCATGATGGCGGGCGGCGTCATCGTGCCCATGAACCAGCGCAAGAGCTGGGATGAGCTGCACCGGGAGCTGGAGCTGGTGGAGCCTTCCGCCATCCTGACCGACGGCGATGACTACGGCTGCAACGAGGAGATGCAGGCGGCTTACGGCAGCCTGCTGCGCCCCATGGATGCCTACAAGGCTTACGAGCCTGCAGAGCTTGTGAACCGCATCGACCCGAAGGCTTTGATGGTGCTGATGTTCACCTCCGGCACCACGGGCCGCAGCAAGGGCGTCATGCTGAGCGAGGCAAACTTCTTTGCCGTGATGGACCACCACCTGAGCGTGGGCCAGGCCTATCTGGAAGCCGCCCATGACCCGGATATGCTGGTGGGCCACCTGACCGTGCTGCCCATGTTCCATCTGGGTGCCTTTGGCTGCCTGTTCACCTGGGCTGAGATGGGCTGGGCCCAGAACCTGGGCAGCCTGAGGTCCTTCTATAAGGATCTCAAGCGGATGCCCAGCCAGGCCATGGCCGCCGTGCCGGTGCTGGTGCAGTCCATTCACCACGACCTGATGGCCGGCAAAAAGAGCAAACTGGGCGACCTGTGGGCACTGAACTGCATGTCCGCCATGTTTGAGCCGCAGATCCTGATGGATCTGTCCGAGCACGGCATGTTCATTGCCCAGCTTTACGGCAGCACCGAGACCACCGGCGGCGGCCTGATCAACTTTGCCCACGACGCAAAGCACATTGGTGCCATCGGCAAGCCGGACGGCCACTGCGAGATCAAGCTGGACAACGGCGAGCTGTGTATGCGGGGCGGCGATGTGATGCTGGGCTACTACAAGGACCCCAAGGGCACCGCCGAAGTCATCGACGCCGACGGCTGGTTCCACACCGGAGACCTGGCCCGGGTGGACGAGGACGGCTATTACTTCCTCACCGGCCGCAAGAAGAACGTGATCATTCTGGACAGCGGCGAGAACGTCAGCCCCGAAGAGCTGGAGGGCCTGTTGGAAAAATGCCCTGCCGTGAAGGAATGCCTGGTAAAGGAAAAGGGCAAGAAGATCTGCGCTGTGGTCTACTGCGAGGAAGCCGACCAGCAGGCGGTGCGGGACTTTATCACCGAAACCAACCGCACCCTGCCCCTGTACAAGCGCATGAGCGCAGTGGAGTTCTCTGCCCAGCCCCTGCCCCGCAACGCCATGGGCAAGCTGATGCGCTGAGGCCTGCAGCCCTGATTTTGCGGTTTGTGCCGCATACTCTGCAAAAAAACTGGGCAAACCCATAGGGGTTGTGCTATACTGAGGGCAGAACCGTGCTGATCCTGATCGGCACACCCAAAATCCGTCACGGAAAGGAAGAACATTTCTATGGAACGAGCAGAAATCATGTCCCAGATCCTGGCCATCCTGGAGGATGTGGCAGAGATCGCGCCGGAGGATGTCAACGAGAACAGCGTCCTGATGGACGACCTGGATCTGTCCTCGATGGAGATCCTGACCATCGTGGCCGACCTGGAAGAGACCTTTGGCCTGCGCATCCCGGAAAAGGAGCTGCGCAACTTCGTCACCATCAGTGACCTGGCCGATTATCTGGCAGCCAATGCCGGGTGAGCCGATGGAAGCAGCACAGCGTTCGGCGGAGTATGTCTTTCAGGGCATCATGTACTATTTCCGCCGGGAAAAAGTGTGCCCCCGGTATCAGTTTACCCTGAAGGACCCGGTGGACCCGGCCCTGCTGCAACAAGCGCTGGATGCCGCGCTGGAAGCTGCACCCTATTACCGGGTGCGGCTGGTGTGGGAAAAGCGCAAAGCCTTTCTGGAACCGAACTCGGAGCCCTGTCTGGTGTACCCGGACAGCGTGATGCGGGAGATGCCGGAACAGACGAATGGCTACTTCTTTGCCGTGCACTGCGCACAGAACGTCGTGTACTTTGACTGGTTCCACTTCATCGCGGACGGCCACGGGGTATCGCCCTTCCTCACCCGCATCCTGGAGCTGTACTGTAACCTGCGCTACGGTACCGCCTTTGCAAACCCGCCCATCCCCTGCAGCCCGGCCTACGACATCGCAAAGCTGGTGGAGCAGTACCCGCTGCAGGTCATGGACGAGACTACGATGCAGCGGGAGGTGGTGGAGACCTGCGAGGAGCCCATGCACCGCATCCGAATCCGGTTCGCCAAAAAGGATCTGGTGGCCAAAGGCGTGCAGAATGGCGTCAAGCCCTTCTGCGCCCTCATGGGCCTGCTGTGCATCGCGCTGGGAGAGTATCTGGGCAAGGACACCATCCAGTATTCCTATTCCGCCGACACGCGGGACGCCATGGGTGCCCCCAACGCACGGTACAACTGCGTGTGTTCCTTCCAGGACGGAGTGACCCTGCACGAGGGCGTCCGGCTGGAAGAGTTCGTGCAGCAGATGGACAGTGCCGTGAAGGACAGCCTGACGGCGGAGCGCAAGCGCCGCAAGATGGCCGACCAGATGGGCTGGGTCTACAAGGTAGATCAGCAAAAGGCCCCTCTGCGGATCAAGCAGCGTGTGTTCCAGATGGGCGAGTACATCAGCGGCATCCCGGCGGATTTCTGGTTCAGCTATCTGGGCAATCCCCTCATGCCGAACACGCCGGAGCTGGCGCAGTACATCACTGACTTTGGCGTGTGGGTGCCGCCGGAGGGCGGCTCCCTGTGCGTGGAAGCCTCCACCCTGAACGGGGTGATCACCCTTTGCATCGAGAACAAAGTGCCGAAGGCCGGCCTGCCCGGCATCCTGCGCCGGGTGCTGGAAGCCGAGGGCATCCCGGTGCTGGAAGCCCAGGCACTGGACGAAGTATAAACAAAAGGCAAAAGCAGCCTTTCCGGAGAAGATCCGGGAAGGCTGCTTTTCTGCATCTTATTCGGTCCGGGCCGGGCGGGTGGTCACCTCGCCGCAGCGTAATGCCTGCGGGCGGCCGTTCTCCCGCTGGACCACCAGCCGCCCTTCCTCGTCGATGGCAAGGGCCTTTGCGGCGTAGGTCTCGGTGCCGGTGCACACGGTGACCCAGTGCCCGGGCACAAAGCAGCGGGCGCGGTACTCGTCCAGACAGTCAAAAGCGGGGCAGAGGGCCAGCAGCTGCCGGGCGATGGCCCCGGCCAGCGCGGCCCGGCTCACGGGGGCGGGGCCGCCCGGGTACAGGCTGCCGGCCTTTTCGGCCAGCTCCGGGGGCCAGTCGGCGGCGGTGGCGGTCAGGTTCAGGCCGATGCCCACCACCAGCCACTCCAGCCGCCCGCTCTCCAGGTCGGTGCCGGCTTCGGTGAGGATGCCGCACACCTTTTTGCCCTGATAATACAGGTCGTTGACCCACTTGATGCCCAGTTCCAGCCCGCACAGCTCCTGTACCGCCCGGCACACCGCCACGGCGGCCCCGATGGTGGCCGTCTGGGCGCTGGCCGCCGGGCGCAGCAGTACCGAGAGGTACACGCCCTTCCCGGCCGGGCTTTCAAATACACGGCCCAACCGTCCCCGGCCTGCGCTCTGGTGGGCTGTGAGCACCAGCGTGCCGTGGGGCGCACCGTCCAGCGCCAGCAGCTTGGCCGTCCGGTTGGAGCTTTCCAGCGTGTCGTACACCTGCACCGGGGCGGGGTAGGGGCCCACGGCCTCGGCACAGAAGGGGTCGCCGCCCAGCAGCCGATACCCCCGGCGGGAGACGGCTTCCAGTGCGTAACCCTGTGCGGTGAGGGCGGCGGCCGCCTTGTGGACGGCGGCGCGGCTCACGCCCAGCTGTCCGGCCAGCTGCTGGCCGGAAATGTATGCGCCCCCGGCGGCACTCAGTGCCTGCAGAAGGGCCTGACGGGTGGTAGAAGGCATGGCGGTAAGGCTCCTTTCGTGCTATACTATAACCACATTGTAGCATGGAACGGGCAAAACACAATGTTTTTGAAAAAAATCTGCGGTTTGTGCAGGGAATGCGGCGGCTGTCTCGTTTGAATCAACAGAAGGGCCGTGCAGAGCACCGCCCTCCACAGCCGGAAAGGAGGATGAGCAGGTCGTTGACAACACTGGAATTCAGCGCGATGGTGCAAAAATATCAGTCTCTGGTCTACACGGTCTGTCATCAGCTGGTGCCGGACGTGGGGGATGCGCAGGATCTGACCCAGGAGACCTTTCTGGCGGCATGGCGGGCCATCGACCGCTGTCCGCCCGGCTTTGAAAAGCAATGGCTGGCCCGCATTGCGGCCAACAAAGCCAAGGATTACTTACGCAGCGCATGGGTGCGCCGGGTGAACACGCCGGGCGACGAGGTGCTGGCGCTGGAGGGGGCACCGCCCGGCCTGGAGCCGGAACAGCAGGTGCTGGACACGCTGGGAGCGGAAGAACTCACCCGCATGATCCTGGACCTGCGGGAGCCCTACAAGACACCCTGTCGTCTGGTGCTGCTGGAACAGCACACCATGGCCGAGGCGGCACGTCTGTGCGGCCGCCCGGAAAAAACCGTGAACGCGCAGATCTACCGGGCCAAAAAGATGCTGGTACAGCAGATCCGGGAACAACAGGAAGGGAGGAGCGTACATGGAACTGTTTGATCAGAACGGATGCCTGACCGAGGAAGGGCTGCACGCCGTCATCGGCGGGCAGCTGGACGAGCTGGGCAGGCTGGAAGCCGCCGAGCACCTGTCCTACTGCGACAAGTGCATGGACCGGTACACAGCCCTGCTCACCGCCGATGTGTTGGAAGAGCCGCCGCGCTCCGCCCGCGGGGCGGTGATGGGCACCATCTGGGTGCGTCTGATGCAGAACACCTGGGGCCGGGCCGCCGTAGCCGCTGTGGCGGCGGTGCTGGCGCTGACCATGTGGCGCTCCGGCACCCTGAAACAGATCCTGTCCACCGGCGAAACGGTGCGCAGCTGGCTGCCCGAAACCACCCAGACCACGGAGCCGGAACAGCTGGGCAGGCCCGTGCAGGACGACGAACGCACCCCCACCCAGCCGGAACAGCTGGGCAAGCCGGTGCAGGATAAAGAGCCTGCGCCAACCTTGTCCCAGAAGCTGACCGGCACGCTGGACAGCCTGCTGTTCGGCAAAAATGAATCTGCGGCAGAGCCTGAAGCTGCCGTTTCCAACCAGAAGAAATGAGGGAATATTTATGAAGAAAAATGGCATTCTGACCTTCCTCTTTGCCTTTGTCCCGGGTGCGGGCCAGATGTATCAGGGGTACATGAAACGAGGACTCTCGCTCATCACGCTGTTCTTCCTGTGCATAATGGCTGGTATGCTGCTGCTGGAACCGCTGGTTCTGACGGCGCTCATCGTGTGGATGTACAGCTTTTTTGACACCTTCAACCTGCGGGCACAGTTCATTGCCGGGACGGCCCCTGCGGACGACTATCTGGTGCACATCAACTGGAAAGACAAGCGGATGCAGGACTTCATGATGGACAGCCACAAGCTGCTGGGCTGGGGCCTCATTGCCCTGGGCGCAATGGTGGCTTACCAGAACATCATCATGCGGGTGCTGGGCGATGTGATGTGGCGCTGGGGCCAGAACAACCCCTTCTTCCGGGCTGTGTACCTGATGCTGGAGCAGCTGCCTCAGATCGTGGTCTGCGTGGCCCTTATCATCTGCGGCGTCTGGCTGGTGCGCGGCCCCAAGGGCAAAAAGGTGCACCGCAAAAAGGCAGAAGAACCGGAGGACGAGGACTTCCGCGAGTACACCGCAGCCGAAGCCGATGCACCGGAAGCCCCGGAGGAAACCGCAGACTTTGCCATGCCGAAGCTCAGCGCTCTGCTGGGCGACCCGGTAACCCCGGAGGACCCCGAAGAGCCGGAACAGCCGGAGAATGCGGAGGGCGACGATGGACGAACTGAATAAGACGGCAGCGACGGAGCCGGAAACCCGGCCGGAAGCTGCAAAGCTGCAGGACGCCCCCCGCCGCCGGGTGGGCAGCCTGACGATGGGCGCCTGCCTGATCGCAGCGGGCATCTTCTTCCTGTGTTATTACTTTGTGCCGGGCTTTGACTGGCAGCTGGTGGTGCGCATCGCCCCGGCGGCAGCCCTGGTGCTGCTGGGATGTGAGGTGCTGTTCTTCGCCGCCCGGCCGGGCCGCTGGAAGTATGATTTTGTCTCGGTGCTGGTCTGTCTGGGGCTCATCGCAGTTTGTATGTGCCTGAGCTTTCTGCCCATGGTGTGGAGCGAGATCGACCCTGCCCGCGGACAGAACGAGATGAAGCTGAGCGAGGCGTACACCACACAGGTGTATGAGGCCCTCCGGAAGGAAAACCCGGACCTCCGCCTGCGGGATGTGTACACCGACCTGTATCTTTACGCCAACAGCGTGGATGACCTGCAGGAGCTGCAGCCAAGTGACGGGCACCTGAGCCTGACCGTGATGCTGTATGGCCCCTACGACAGCACCGGAGCCTTTGCGCAGGACTGCCGCAGCGTGGCCGGTACGGTGCGGGCTGGCACCCTGCAGCCGGATGAACTGCGCATCGTGTGGTCGCCGGACAACGACCCGGGCCAGAGCCTGGATTCCGGTACCCTGCAGCGTGTGGAACAGTACACGCTGGAACTGGACGGCACGGTGCAGCTGGACTGGACCGCGGATGAGATGGAACGGCAGGTCGAAGTGCAGTATCTACTGGACGAAGAAAATGAGCCGGAAGAGGACACTGCGCCCGGCGAAGAGGCCGAGCCAGAGGCGGCTGTATAAAAACTGAAAAAGCGCCCGCTGTGGAGTTTTCCACAGCGGGCGCTTTGCTTGTTGAAAAAGAACTTAGAGCTTCTTGCCGGTGAGCAGCTCATAGGCCTCCAGATACTTGGCGATGGTCTTGTCGATCACGTCCTGGGGCAGGTCGTAGTTGCTGTCCGGATGGGCCTTCAGCCAGTCGCGGACAAACTGCTTATCAAACGAAGGCTGGCCGTGGCCCGGCTCATAGCCCTCCAGCGGCCAGAAGCGGGAGGAATCCGGGGTGAGCATCTCGTCGCCCAGCACCACGTTGCCATCCTCGTCCAGACCAAACTCGAACTTGGTGTCGGCGATGATGATTCCGCGGGTCAGGGCGTACTCGGCGCACTTCTTGTACAGGGCGATGGTGTAGTCCCGCAGCTTGGTGGCGTACTCCAGGCCGTGGCCGGGGAACTGCTTTTCCAGCACCTCAATGCTGCGCTCGTAGGAGATGTTCTCGTCGTGGTCGCCGATCTCGGCCTTGGTGGAGGGGGTGTAGATGGGCTCCGGCAGCTTCTGGGACTCCTGCAGGCCCTCGGGCAGCTGGATGCCGCACACCTTGCCGGTTTTTTGGTAGCTGGCCCAGCCGCTGCCGGTGATGTAGCCGCGCACGATGCATTCGATGGGCAGCATGGTCAGCTTGCGGCACAGCATGCTGTTGCCGTCGAACTGGGGCTGCCGGAAGAACTCCGGCATATCCTTCACGTCCACGCTCAGCATATGGTTGGGCAGCAGATCCTTGGTGTAGTCGAACCAGAACTTGCTCATCTGGGTGAGCACGGTGCCCTTTTTGGTCACCTTGTTTTTCAGGATGACATCAAACGCAGAAATGCGGTCGGTGGCAACCATGATCAGGCTGTTGCCATTGTCGTAAATTTCACGGACTTTGCCTTCTTTGATGGGCTTGAATGCAGTCATAGTCAAACACTCCATTTCCCTTTTTCCGGCCGCCGGGCGCGGCACATCCTTACAGCACTATTGTACCATGCCCGCTGCCGGTTTGAAAGAAACAGATGGGAGAGATTTGCCCCGGGTTTTGCAAATTTCTCGTGAAAAATGTGCAAAAATCATCGGATGAATTCGTCGTTTTGACGATAAAAGTCGTACTTTCAGCACGAATGAGACAAAAAACGACCCACTTTTTTGTGGAATGCGCAGATGGACACAGCCCGGCGGATAGGGTATGCTGAAAGGCGGCAGCTTTGCTGTACAGAAAGGAAAATTCTGCTTATGATACCTCAGATCATTGCGCACCGTGGCGCATCCTATCTGGCACCGGAAAACACGCTGGCGGCTTTCCGCAAGGCGATGGAGATCGGGGCCGACGGTGTGGAAATGGACGTACAAAAGACGCTGGACGGCGGCCTTGTGATCCACCACGACTATATCATCGACCTGCACACCGATATTTCCGGCCGGATCTACGATATGACCGAGGGCGAACTGAAAGACCTGGACTTCGGCAGCTGGAAGGACGTTGCCTATAAAGATGAGAAGATCGCCACCCTGGCCGAGGCACTGGCCCTGTGCAGGAGCATGGAGGGCTGCGCGGTCCAACTGGAAATGAAATCCACCATGGACAACGACCCGGAATTTGTGCCCGGTGTGGTGGATGCCATCCGCGCGGCAGACATCGCCGACCGACTGGTACTTATTTCGTTCAACCACGACCTGCTGCGGCAGGCCAAGGCGCTGATGCCGGAACTGCGGGTGGGCGTGCTGCTGTACGGCGCATTCGAGAGCATGGTGCTGCCGCCGCCGGTCATCTGGAAGGACCTGGGCCTGGTGAACGGCATGGAGGATGAGGAAGCGGCGCTGGACGAAGAACTGGCCGCCCTGCCGGTGGATGCGGGCATGGACCCGGATGAGGAAAACGGCTGGATGACCCGCTGGGTGAACGACAAGGTGAGCATGCTGCGGGCAAACTTCCCCGGGGAGAGCCTGCAGGCGGTGGCAAAGCATCTGGCCGACCAGCACAACCCGGTGGCCTATGTCAAGAGCCTGGACTTTAAGCCGGAGTATGTCAGCTGCGAGTACCACACCGCCTACAGCAACCCGGACTTTATCCCAAAGCTCCAGGCCATGGGCATCAAGGTGGCCCTGTGGACCGTGGACACGGAAAAGGCTGTCCGGAGCCTGCTGCCCCTGGGGCCGGACTGCATCGTGACCAACCGCCCGGACCGCGTGCGGGAATGGGTGGAAGAAAATCAGTGACACAGAGATCGGAAAGGCTTCTCCTTTGGGAGAAGTCTTTTTTGCTGCCCTTGACAAACAGGGACAGTGGGATTACAATAGTCTCATATCGAACAGTTTTATAGAAAACAGTTTGAGCAAAAAACAATTCAGAAGGAACCGATCGTATGTGTGACGAAAAACAGAACGAATGCAGAGACCACGGGGATCCGCCCTGGGAGGGGCCGCAGGTCATCCCGGCCCAGATCCGCCGGGTGGACAACCTGATTTTCCGCAAGATCAACCAGTTTGCCCGCGCCAACGGTGTGGAGCAGGCCACCCCGATGCACGGTTGGATCATCGAGTATCTTTACCGGCACAGGGAGGAGCAGGTGTTCCAGCGGGACATTGAGCGGGAGTTTTCCATTACCCGCTCCACCGTGACCAACATCCTGCAGCTGATGGAGCGCAAGGGCTACATCCAGCGCCAGAGCGTGCCGCAGGACGCCCGGCTGAAACAGCTGGTGCTGACGGAAGAGGGCGTCCGCTTCCATGAAAACACCATCCTCTCCTTCCACCAGACGGACGACTATGTGGCCAATCTGCTGACGGAAGAGGAAAACGCCGAGCTGCTCCGGCTGCTGAACAAGCTGCGGGACGCGCTGAAGTAAACCATTTGAAATGGCCGCCGCATGCGCTCTGGCCATATTCAGCGGAAGAATTATTTTGCTTTGCATTTGTCGCGGCCTGCGGGCCGCTCCAAATGTCTTTTCACGAGAGGGGGCGTAACCGGAAACTGTTTTTTTCGGGCGGGATGACAGGGAGTTTCCAAAGCAAATGATCCGCTGGGGTGGGACCCTGTTGCCGTCAGGCAATAGGGCGGGCGATGGAATGGCCCGCCCAAGTATAACGCAAGAGTGTTCGACTCTTGTCAAAACGCCGAAAAGATGTTTGTGAAAATGTTAATTATGAACAATTTCCGAAAGTTTTGCAAACATCTTGACATTAAATCTGTTTTGTATAGAATTGTTTTGTACCAAACAAATAAAATTGACAGGAGGTAACTCAGATGATCAAAAAGCTCGTGTCACATCTGGGCGAGTACAAACGCGCCGCAGTCCTGACACCGCTCTTTGCAGCCCTGGAAGCCGTGATGGATGTGCTGCTGCCCACCATCATGGCCTTTATCATTGACCTGGGCATTGAAAAGGGCGATATGCACGCCATCGTCAAGTATGGTCTGCTCACCTTTCTTGTGGCAGCCATTGCGCTGCTGCTGGGCGTTCTGGCCGGTAAATATGCCGCCGAGGCATCCACCGGCTTTGCCGGCAATCTGCGCGATGCCATGTATGAGAACATCCAGCACTATTCCTTCTCCAACATCGACAAGTTCTCCACGGCGGGCCTTGTCACCCGTATGACCACCGATGTGACCAACGTGCAGAATGCGTTCCAGATGATCGAGCGCATGTGCGTGCGTGCCCCGGTGCATCTGGTGTTTGCACTGTTCATGGCTGTGGTCATCGGCGGCCCGTTGTCGCTGGTGTTCGTGGTGGCGGTAGTCTTTCTGGTGGTGGTGCTGGCCAGCATCATGATCCCCACCTTCCACATCTTTGACCGCGTGTTCAAGAACTACGACAACCTGAACGCCTCGGTGCAGGAGAATGTGTCCGCCATCCGCGTGGTCAAGAGCTTTGTGCGCGAGGGCTTTGAGAACGAGAAGTACACCAAGGCCTGCGAGAGCCTGTACAACCAGTTCGTCAAGGCCGAGAGCCGCCTGAGCTTCAACAACCCTGCCATGCTCACCGCCGTTTACGGCTGCAACATCGCCCTGAGCTGGCTGGGTGCCAAATATGTGCTGCATGGTGCCATCACCACCGGTCAGCTCAACGCCCTGTTCGGATACATCATGAACATCCTCATGGCCCTGATGATGCTGAGCATGGCCTTTGTCATGATCTCCATGTCGGCCGCTTCCGCCAAGCGTATCGTGGAAGTGCTGGATGAGACCACCGACCTGCCCCCGGCCAAGCAGCCGGTGCAGCAGGTGAAGGACGGTAGCATTGAGTTCGACCATGTTTCCTTTCAATATAAGCATGGTTCGGGCCGTCCGGTGCTGAACGATATCACCTTTTCCATCAAGCCCGGCGAGACGCTGGGCATCATCGGCGGCACCGGCAGTGCAAAGTCCAGCCTGGTGCAGCTGATCCTCCGCCTGTACGATGCCGAAAGCGGTACCGTGCGGGTAGGCGGTGTGGATGTGCGGGATTACAACCTGGACGTCCTGCGCCACGAAGTGTCCATGGTGCTGCAGAAGAACGTGCTGTTCAGCGGCACCATCCTCGACAACCTGCGCTGGGGCGACGCGAACGCCAGCGAGGAAGAGTGCATCCGCATGGCAAAGCTGGCCTGTGCGGATGAATTCATCGAGCGCTTCCCGGATAAGTACAATACCTGGATCGAGCAGGGCGGCACCAATGTGTCCGGCGGCCAGAAGCAGCGTCTGACCATTGCCCGGGCCCTGCTGCGCAAGCCCAAGGTGCTGATCCTGGACGACTCCACCAGCGCGGTGGACACCGCCACCGATGCCAAGATCCGCAAGGCGTTCCGGGAAGAGATCCCCGGCACCACCAAGATCATCATTGCACAGCGCATCTCCTCGGTGCAGGATGCAGACCGCATCCTGGTGCTGGACAACGGCCAGATCAACGGCCTGGGCACCCACGAGGAGCTGCTGAAGACCAATGCCATTTATCAGGAAGTTTACAACAGCCAGACCCAGGGCGGCGGCGACTTCGACAAGCAGGGAGGTGAACAGTAATGGCACAGGCAAAGGAAGTTCGCGGCCCCGGCCCCCGCGGCATGGGCGGCCCCAAGCCCAAGGTGGAAAACCCGGGTCTGCTGCTCAAGCGCATCATGGGCGAGGTGTTCCAGCACTATCTGCCCCACTGCATCCTCGTTCTGGTGTGCATCGTGGTCAGCGCGCTGGCCAACGTGCAGGCCAGCCTGTTCCTGCAGACCCTGATGGACGATTACATCGTGCCCATGACCCAGCAGCAGAACCCCGATTTTGCCCCGCTGGCGGCAGCGCTGGTGCGGGTGGGCTGCATCTATGTGGTGGGCATCCTGGCCGCCTGGCTCAATGCCCGCACCATGGTCAACGTGACCCAGGGCACCCTGCGCAATCTGCGCATCCAGCTCTTCACCCACATGGAGAGCCTGCCCATCAAGTATTTTGACCAGCACCCCCACGGCGATATCATGTCCGTGTACACCAACGACGTGGATACTCTGCGCCAGATGCTCAGCCAGAGCATCCCGCAGCTGGTGTCCAGCGTCATCACCATCGTGTCGGTGTTCGTCAGTATGTGTATGCTGAGCGGACCGCTGACCCTCGTCACCATGCTGATGGTGGCGCTCATGCTGTTCTGCTCCAAGAAGATCACCGAGCAGTCCGGCAAGTACTTCATCCAGCAGCAGCGGGATCTGGGCAAGGTGAACGGCTACATCGAAGAGATGATGGAGGGCCAGAAGGTCGTCAAGGTCTTCACCCATGAGCAGAAGACGCTGGAAGGATTCCGGGACCTGAACGACAAGCTGAAGGAAAGCGCCAAGCAGGCCAACAGCTTTGCCAACATCATGATGCCCATCAACGCCCAGCTGGGCAACATCAGCTACGCCATCTGCGCACTGGTGGGCTCGGCCATGGCCGTGGGCGGCGTGGGCGGCACCACGCTGGGTACCGTGGTGGCCTTCCTGGCGCTGAACAAGAGCTTCAACATGCCCATCAGCCAGGTGTCCATGCAGGCCAACAGCATCATCATGGCACTGGCCGGTGCGGAGCGCATCTTCAAGATGATGGACGAAGAGAGCGAGACCGACGAGGGCTATGTCACGCTGGTGAACGCCAAGTATGACCGGAACGACAATCTGGTGGAGACCAGCGAGCGCACCGGCATCTGGGCCTGGAAGCACCCCCATCACGACGGCACCACCACCTACCACAAACTGGAAGGCGACATCACCTTCACGGATGTGGATTTCGGCTATGTGCCGGACAAGACGGTGCTGCACGACATCAACCTGTATGGCCGTCCGGGCCAGAAGATCGCCTTTGTCGGCTCCACCGGTGCCGGCAAGACCACCATCACCAACCTGATCAACCGCTTCTACGATATTCAGGATGGCAAGATCCGCTACGACGGCATCAACATCCACAAGATCAAAAAGTCCGATCTGCGCCGTTCGCTGGGCATCGTGCTGCAGGACACGCACCTGTTTACCGGTACGGTCATGGAGAACATCCGCTATGGCCGTCTGGATGCCAGCGATGAAGAGTGCATGGCCGCCGCCAAGCTGGCCAACGCGGATGGCTTCATCCAGCGTCTGCCGGATGGCTACAACACCATGCTGACCGGCGACGGTGCGAACCTGTCGCAGGGCCAGCGCCAGCTGCTGGCCATCGCCCGCGCCGCCGTGGCTGACCCGCCGGTGCTGATCCTCGATGAGGCAACTTCCTCCATCGACACCCGTACCGAGGCACTGGTGCAGCGCGGCATGGACGGCCTGATGTACGGCCGCACCAGCTTCGTCATCGCCCACCGCCTGTCCACCGTCCGCAATGCAGACTGCATCGTGGTGCTGGAGCAGGGCCGCATCATCGAGCGCGGCAGTCACGACGAGCTGATCGCCAAGAAGGGCAAGTATTACCAGCTCTACACTGGCAACCTCGCCGAAAACTGATCAAGACGTCTCTCCTCAATAACACAGCGCCCCCGCCGGGATCTCTCCCGGCGGGGGCGCTGTGTTTTATATCATAAATGGTTTTAGTGGATCAGGTTCACGAATACGGGGCAGAGCACTGCGGTGAGCACACCGGCCACTGCAATGGACAGGCCGCTCATGGCACCCTCTACCTCACCCATCTGCAGGGCCTTGCTGGTACCCACGGCATGGGCCGAGGTGCCGATGCCCACACCCTTGGCGATGGGGTCGGTGATGTGGAACACCTTGCACACCGTTTCGGCCAGCAGGCTGCCCGCAATGCCGGTGAGGATGACGATGGCACCGGTCAGGGCGGCAATGCCGCCCAGCTCAGCGGCCACGTCCATGCTGATGGCGGTGGTCACCGACTTGGGCAGCAGGGTGGCGTACTGCTCTTGGGTCAGGTCCAGCGCCAGGGCAAGAGCAAGGGCACTGCCCAGACTGACCAGTGTGCCGACCGAGATGCCGGCGATGATGGCGGCGGCGTTCTCCCGGAGCAGGTCCCACTTTTCATACAGCGGAATGGCCAGAGCCACGGTGGCCGGCAGCAGCAGGTAGTTCACCGGGGCGGCGCTGGCCTTGTAGTCGGCGTAGGGAATCTTGCACACCGACAGGAAGATGATGACAAAGATGCTGCCCAGCAGCAGGGGATTGAAGATGGCTTTGCCGGTGATCCGGTTGATCAGGGCACCCAGTGCAAAGGCTGCCAGCGTGAGCAGCACGCCCCACGCCGCCGACCCGGACAGGAAATCATTCAGCATGGTCTGCCTCCTTCTTTTTGCGGCCGGTCATGGCCTGGGTGGTGCGGCCTGCGGAGACCATGACCAGCACGGTCACCGGGATGATGGCAATGATGATGGGCAGCAGCATGTTGCCCATCTCGGCCCACAGCTCCATCACGCCGGCTGCGGCAGGCACGAACAGCAGCGGGAAGATGCCGGTGAGGTAGATGCCCACCTCTTTCACGTCATCCAGCTTCACAAAGCCGAAGTTCAGGGCAGCCAGCAGCAGCACCAGCCCGTAGACACTGGCAGGCACCGGCAGCGGCAGCACGGCGTGCAGCACCTCGCCCAGAAAACAGAAGGCCAGAATGCGCGCAAACTGAAAAATATATTTCGTAACGGATCGCTCCTTTCACGGTCACCAAAAAATGTGAGATACAAGTGGTAGTATACCGCACCGTCGGACGTCCATCAACCGTGATACTTGCCAAGAATTCCCACACATTTCGCGAGGAACTGTGCAAAAAAGGCGCACCGCAATGTGCGGTGCGCCGTAAGAAGCCGGAGCAGGAACGAGTCAGATCACATAGTCGTTGCCGGCCTGATCGGGCAGGGCAAGATCGGCAAGGGTGATGTGGCTGAAATAGTTGGAGATGAGGTCGTTCAGGCCTTTCCACATCTCATAGGTGCGGCAGTTGGCCAGGCGGGCGCAGGGGGATGCACCCGGCGTCAGGCAGGTGACGGGGGCCAGGCTGCCCTCGGTGAGCATGAGGATCTCCTCCACGGTGTACTGGTCGGGGCTGCGGGTCAGGCGGTAACCGCCGCCCTTGCCGCGCAGACCCTCCAGAAAGCCGTTCTGCACCAGCACCTTGAGGATGTTCTCCAAATATTTTTCCGAGATCTCCTGCCGTGCGGCGACTTCCTTGAGGGGAACGTATTTTTCCGCCTGATGTTCGGCAAGGTCGATCATCACGCGCAGCGCATAGCGCCCTTTGGTGGAAACGATCATATTCGTGTACTTCCTTTGATGTCCATAGAATGTTAAACCTATTATACAACAGGGTAAATAATATTTCAATCCCACTTTTTTGCAAAAAAGCATTGACAAGCAGGGCAGAGGGGACTATAATACCATCAAACCCACAAACAATGTTGGTTTAAAGGTTTGTGGTTCCGGGCCGCACCTCGGGTGCCGGGGCCCGTTCGAGAAGTTGTATCTGTATCAGGAGGGAATTTATTATGAGCAAGATCTATACTGCCGCTGACCAGCTGATCGGTCACACCCCGCTGCTGGAGCTCACCCACATTGAAAAGGAGCAGCAGCTGTCTGCTCACATTCTGGCCAAGCTGGAGTACTTCAACCCGGCCGGTTCCGTGAAGGACCGCATTGCCAAGAAGATGATCGACGACGCCGAGGCCAAGGGTCTGCTGAAGGAAGGCTCCGTGATCATCGAGCCCACCTCTGGCAATACCGGCATCGGCTTGGCTGCCGTGGCAGCTGCCAAGGGCTACCGCATCATCATCGTCATGCCCGAGACCATGAGCGTGGAGCGCCGCCAGCTGATGAAGGCTTACGGTGCCGAGCTGGTGCTCAGCGAGGGCGCCAAGGGCATGAAGGGCGCCATTGCCAAGGCCGATGAGCTGGCAAAGGAGATCCCCAATTCCTTCATCCCCGGCCAGTTTGTGAACCCGGCCAACCCCCAGGCACACATCGAGACCACCGGCCCCGAGATCTGGGACGATACCGACGGTAAGGTGGACATCTTTGTGGCAGGCGTTGGCACCGGCGGTACCGTGACCGGCGTGGGCAAGTACCTGAAGAGCAAGAACCCTGACGTGAAGGTCGTGGCCGTGGAGCCTGCCTCCTCCCCGGTGCTGAGCAAGGGCACTGCCGGTGCGCACAAGATCCAGGGCATCGGCGCAGGCTTTGTGCCGGACGTGCTGGACACCAAGGTTTATGACGAGATCATTGCCGTGGAGAACGACGACGCCTTTGCCACCGGTCGGCTGATCGGTCACAAGGAAGGTGTGCTGGTGGGCATTTCTTCCGGTGCTGCCGTCTGGGCTGCCCTGCAGCTGGCAAAGCGCCCGGAGAACGCTGGCAAGAACATCGTGGTGCTGCTGCCTGATACCGGCGACCGCTACCTGTCCACTCCGCTGTTCGCAGACTGATCACTCTATTTGTAGAACCGTTGCATCCCGCCCGGATTTCCGGGCGGGATTTTTTTGCACTCCGGCCGCCGGATGAATCTATTGACGAACACCCTAAAAAAAGGTATACTGTACAGGTACAATTGAATATTGTCGGGGTGTTGCGCAGTTGGTAGCGCGCCTGCTTTGGGAGCAGGAGGCCGCGAGTTCGAGTCTCGCCACTCCGATATAGCAAAAGCACGTTGATTCGATGAGAGTCAACGTGTTTTTTGTTTTATTGTGCAAATTGACGGTGGATTTTGAAAAGTGTGCAAAATATGTGCAACCAGAATTGCAGAAAGTATGACGGCACACCTTGCAGGTCGGTTACAGCGTTAAAAATTACTTCCACACTGTTTGCAATGCCACTGTTTACCTAATTTAGACGAAGCCGCTCCAGCAAGGGACACAGACACGGCACGGCTCATTTATGGACGCTCTAGTTTTGCATCGATTGTTTTGAGCTCTGTGCAATAATCCAGCAAATAATTCAAATCATTTCTAACCTTTTGAGTTGCTTCTGCCCCATGCCAACCCGTATCGAGATACTGCTCATGGAAGTACTGGATTATTTCCCCTTCTGTATATTTGCCAGAGTCAATAAAATAGCGAAGCAATTTCTGCCTTTGTGTTGCCGGTTTAGTTGTTGTATATCCATCATTATTTATGCTTGTACGTTGAGCAAAGTCGTCAAAGATTTCTCTTTTGCTACTGTAATAACTCGCCCATGTAGCTAGTTCCCTATCCTGCGAAGACATAGATGGATCAAATTCAGCCGAAACATAATATTTCCAACAGCCACCTTTTGCAATGAAAATTTCCTTTGTCACGAAGTACTTATCACACTCGTTGCAATGAATGACATCAATAGTAGTCGGTTCTGTAAAACTTTCATACCCGACTTTTGGTTTAATCTTTGCTCGGCATGAAGTACAATGATGCTTTTGCTTAAAACATTTGTTTGATTTAAAATAGAATATCACGGTGTGAAGTTCATCGTCAGTCCAATCGATATCTTTTGGTATTTGATATCGTGCTGCAAAAGCACGATCGACTCGTTTTGTATCGATAATCGTATATCTGAAAGTTTGTCCATTTTTCTCAAATTGAAAGGAACTCGCATTTGTTGCTGCTGCTCGCATAGCTGCATCAAACAGTTCAGCCATATTCTTATCATCTCGCAAGACAAAAATCGGTTTTTCATAGCATCCGGGTTCTGGCAGTTCGCTAAATTCATAATCCGACAGTATGATTTTATAAATTGCAGGATCGTCAACATTTTCGTCTTCTGAGAAATAAGCATATATGATAGCGTAAACTGGATCATATGACCCTATAGGTTTTCTTTTCATAATTAGAAATCGCTTCCGCAGTTCTTGCAGTGCCACTGCTTACCTAATTTAGACGAAGCTACTCCAACGAGAGATATAGACACGGCTCTGTTTAGCGTGCTGATCTTCTCGGTGTTGGTGGATTTACAGTAGGGGCACGGCACGTGAGGATGGCGTTCTTCGTCCATTTTTGCCATAGCTGCATGGAGAGCAATGGATTCTTGAAGCTCTTTTTCCTCCTTTTGGCGTTCACGTTCGAGACAGCCGGGATTTGCTTGTTCACGAAGATAATCACGATAATAGTTAAGACATGTATGGTTTGTTGCTTTCAACCATTTTCCATCAAAAATATAATTTGGATGTTCTCTTGTATACCATTTAATATATTGGGGGTCTTTTTCTTTTATATGGTGAACCATATAAGCAAACACTACAGAAACATAAAAATCACTATCCGTCTTTATATCAGAATCTTTTTTCAAATAACTATACTCCGGATGTAATTTATAAAGTCTTTTCCCTTCTTGCTTAATCAAAAAGATTTCCAAAGCATTAAAATCCCAACGTCCAGTTTTTGATCCAAGTTTTTCAAACGGGACGTCGTATTTCATTTCACCAAATTTCATAATCTTCACCTCTTACATTTTTGTATCATTTGACCATTGATACAAGTATACGATTCGACAATCAATAAGTCAATGAACGCTTCGCGTAGGAGGACAACAAGTTCGGTTTTCAACATCTTTCAACAAAACTTTCCACCGGACAAATTATCACTCTATTTTCGTGAAAAGCGCTCAAAAATACTAGGAAATTTCGTTCAATCAGCCGGTCATTTCTGTTATTCCAACAGGCAAAAAAATGTGTCTCCCCTATATAAAAAGCACGGAATTCTGCCGGTTAAACAGGTCGGATTTCGTGTCACAAGTTCTTATGTGCCAAACACCAGAGCCTCCACTGCTGCCGCAGTTTCGTGGCGTGTTCCCTTGGTGATACCAGTGTAGTAGGTTGCCGTTGTCTTGAAATCCGCATGACCCAGCATATCCTGCACTGTTTTCAGGTTCGCACCGCACTGCAAGGCCAGGGTAGCCGCTGTGTGCCGCAAATCGTGTGGCGATACTTTGGGCAGGTCGTGCTTCATTGCAAAATCATGCACCCATGCTGTTACTGTTGTGGGGTAGAGCGGCCAATAAGGGTCTTCTGCACTGGAAAACACATAGGCGGTCGGCAGCAACATGCCCCGCCGGGCGGTCTGTTCCTCTCTCCACCCCTCCAACAACCCCATCAAATAGGAAGATAGCGCAATCGTCCGTGCTCCATCCTCTGTTTTGGGTGTTCCAATATAGATACCCGTCTCGCTCTTGGTGTCTCGAATCACATTCCGAACGACCTGTACTGTCTTCTGCTCTAGATCAATGTCGCCCCACTGCAAACCTACCACTTCTCCCCGGCGGAGTCCTGTAAAGACCATAAGACTTACCATGGTACGATAGAAAAGCGGTTCTTCATTCAGACATTGAAGATACTGCTGTACCTGTTCCTTGTTCATAAAGTCTTTTCCTTCCCGAAGTTTTGGGTGTGGTTTGTGCGGAAGCTGTGACGATGGTATCTTATCAAGCGGGTTTACTGCAAGATAGTCCATCTGATAGGAATAACGCAAAATATTTCGCAGAGCCTTGAAACGTTGGAACTTGGTCGAATCAGAAAGCAGCTTTGTGCCGTCCTCGCTCTTTTCCTTCTGCAGCTTATTGATGTACCGCTTGATGTCTTCTGCCCGAATTGCCGTCATACGCATTGAGCCAAAGTATGCGATCAGGTGGGAGGCGTTGTACTCATACTCTGAAATCGTTGAGGGCTTGTGCTGTCCATCGTGTACATGATCCGACAGCCAATGCTCCTTAACAAACGCCTCAAACGTCACATTGCGGGTTGCCATGTCCTTCGCCTGACTCTGCTGCCGCTGCTCCCGGTTCGCACGATAAACACGATAATCACGGTACTCATCCATTGGAAGCTGCCCAGACCGGCCTAACATCAGATAGTTGTCATATTCTTTTCGCTCCTCGTTTGCCCAGTGATTCAAAGCAGCACGGGCTTCTGATCGGGCTTGTGACGGTTTTAGCACCGGATTATAGCGCACGCTCTTTGTCAGCCAGATATAATTACCCTTTGTCCCTACTACGATCCGCATCTGCAAACCGATGGCTTTTCCGTTCTTGTTCCTTCGCTCGATCAGTCCATCATAGCTTTCTTTCGTCATCGTTTTGTGTCCTCCTTCACTGCCATATTGTCCTGTGTGCAGTCTATCAAAGCGACCGATTTTGAGCTATGGATGATCTGCCAAATCTGCTTTTTCAGTGCAAAAAGTGTGCAAATATTGTTTTCTAAACCGGGAAATCGCACAAGCCCAAGCAACACCAATCAGCGTAACAACGACAATTTGCGCGCAAGGATCCCATGAAATGGGTGCTTTGGGAGCAGGAGGCCGCGAGTTCGAGTCTCGCCACTCCGACCACAAGAAAAGCCGCCCGGAAGCGTCTGAGAACGTTTCCGGGCGGCTTTCTGTTTGTTTTAAAGGACGGGGTTACTTGGGCTGACGGCCGATGTAAGCCAGGATGCCGCCGTCGGCGTACAGGATCTGGCCGTTGACGAAGTCAGAAGCGTGGCTGGCCAGGAATACGCAGGGACCCACCATATCCTCCGGGTCACCCCAGCGGCCGGCAGGGGTCTTGGCGCAGATGAAGGTGTCGAAGGGGTGGCGGCTGCCGTCCGGCTGGGTCTCGCGCAGGGGAGCGGTCTGGGCGGTGGCGATGTAGCCGGGGCCCATGCCGTTGCACTGGATGTTGTACTCGCCGTACTCGGAAGCGATGTTGCGGGTGAGCATCTTCAGAGCGCCCTTGGCGGAAGCATAGGCAGACACGGTCTCGCGGCCCAGCTCGCTCATCATGGAGCAGATGTTGATGATCTTGCCCTCGCGCTTGGCGATCATGTCGGGCAGAACGGCCTTGGAGCAGTTGAAGGCACCGCCCACATGCACGTCGATGACCCGCATGAAATCAGTGTGGCTCATCTCGATCATGGGGATGCGCTTCATCAGGCCGGCGTTGTTCACCAGGATGTCCACGGGGCCGACGTCGGCCTTGATCTGGGCGATCATGGCATTCACAGCGGCCTCATCGGTCACGTCGGCCACATAGCCGTGGGCGTCGATGCCGGCAGCCTTGTAAGCGGCCAGGCCCTTTTCCAGGCTGCCCTCGTTGGAGCAGTTGAAGCAGACGGTGGCACCGCACTTTGCCATGCCCTCGGCAATGGAGAAGCCGATGCCGTGGGCACCGCCGGTGATCAGGGCAACTTTGCCCTTCAGGTCAAATGCAGAAAGATCCATTGTAGTTCTCCTTTTTTGAAAAAGCCCCGCACCGGGGATGCCGGATACGGGGCCTTGGTTTTATCAGCGCAGGTCTGTGGTAGCGATGTTGTCCATGTCGTCAAACTCCATGTTCTCACCGCCCATGGCCCAGATGAAGGTATAGTTCGAGGTGCCCACACCGCTGTGGATGCTCCAGGAGGGGCTGATAACAGCATCCTCGTTGTGCATCACGATGTGGCGGGTCTGGGTAGGCTCGCCGCACATGTGGAACACGACCTGTCCCTCCGGCACTTCAAAGTAGGTGTAGATCTCCATGCGCCGTT
>SKEC01000307.1_pt1 | contig 51684 bp, 40 predicted proteins | sample 4826641 | NCBI WGS metagenome assembly SKEC01 (sample SAMN11008819, study PRJNA524170) | human gut metagenome | biome: Human fecal sample; material: Feces; isolation source: fecal sample from pouch patient p18, p21 | host: Homo sapiens | place: Israel: Tel-Aviv | collected 2015-12-22
TGGTGTTGGTGCCAACGGCCTGACCATTTTTCGGCGCAGGCGCATGCCACAGATCGGCAACCATGTTTACGCAACGCAGGTCGATGGCTGCAGATTGCGGATATTCTTCTTTGTCGATCCAGTTTTTGTTAATGGATAAATCCATCAACTTATGGACATTTTCGTCGTCCCAGGTCTGGCAGAAAGTGGCCAGGTTCTGACGAGCGTTGCCATCAAGATATAATTCGTCATTGATAATCTGGAATGCGACATCATCGCGCATTTCGTGCAGCGGAAATCGTTTTGATTCTGCGATAGTGGAAATAGACTTCGCACCAAAACGTGAATCGAGTAGTTCCGACCTTAAATCCGTTACTTGCTTCTTATCCATTTTAAACTCCTTAAAATGATTGGATCGCATTAAAAAAGTAGGATTTATCGATAAAGTAAGCAAGTGCAAAGGACTCGTGTTTAAATAACAAAATCCTAATGTTATTTATCGTGAAATATTACGAGAATAATGTTTTTTCATTAAAAAACAATGCAATAGAGAATTTTTTGGTGGTGGTAAAGTGTTTTATGTTGTTATTTTTATGCGCTTTCTACGCCTCCTGAATTATCACGTAAAAATCAGTCCTTAAAATATCACTATTAGTACTTGGTTATTATTTTGAACGCATTTATAAAATTATTACATAAAAATAGCGAATATTGCTAAAATCCCCCGCCAACGAGGTGTTGACGGGGCTGTTATTATTTTGGCAATAATACTCCGGTATAGGTATTCACCGGATGAGAAAGATATTGTTTAACGGCAGTGTTAACATTCTCTACCGTCATTTGTTTCAACAATTGCTCCTGCTCAGTCCATGCTGCAGGATCGTCATATTGAATAAGACTATTTACAATGGTGTTCGCTAATTGTTGAACGCTACGCTGTTGGATATCGAGGCTGCGCTGAACGTTTTGCTGGTATTCGTTCAGTTCTTGCTCACTGATCCCTTTAGCCAGACGCTTAACCATCACTTCATTCGCTAACGTTAACAGTTCATCATGTCGTTCCGGTTGACAAGTAAAAGCCAGCAAATGACTGATATCTTTGGCCTGAGGATCAACCGAGAGGCGAGAAGAAACGCTGTATGCCCCAGAGGCCTGTTCACGAATATTAATGCGTAGATCTTTTGCCAGTGCGACGTTAAAAGCATCGAGCGCCATACGCATCGCCAGATTAACCGGTGTCCGGGAATCATAACGCTTCCACTGTGAAACCTGTGCCACAGGTTCATTTTGTTCTTTTACAGTAACCGATGCGTTGTCCGTCGCGCGAGTTAATGGTTTACCTGCGGCTAATGGCGAATCAGAGTGTTTGATTGATCCTAAGTAACGCGTAATTAACGCCACGAGTTTGTCTTCTGCGACATTACCGACAATGACAAACGTGATATCCGCTGGAGATGAAAACAACTTGCGATCGGCAGCCAGCGCATCTGCGGCAGTAAACTGTGCAATCTGATTTTCTTGCAGTAATTTCGTGCGGTCATCAGCATAGCGCGTCTCATACATCTGCTGGGCGAATTTCTCCGCTGGACGCTGGTCGAGTGTTTTCAACGCCTGAATTTGAGCATTTTGTAGCGATGCCCAAATATTATCGTTAATCGTGCTGTGGGTGATTCGCTGGTTAATCAACTGAAAACCAGGTTCAGGGTTATTAGCCCGCGCGCTAACGGAGAGCAACGTATTCATGCCACTGACTTTACTGCTCATGGTTACCGAGTTTTCCGCACTCCAGCGTTTCAGGCTGGAAGAGGAGAGTTCACCAACGCCGCTTCCGCTTACTGCTTTATTTGCCAGCGCGATAAGTGATTTTTGCTGCGCAGGGAAACTTAAATCGCCTTTATTCGATACGGCAGTAATTTGTAGCTTTTGCTCTTCACCCGCGGATTTTGCCAGAATAACCCTGGCACCATTGGAAAGTGTTAATGATGTCAGATTCTCAGCCAGCGTTTCTTTGCTGCTAATTTCCGCCTGTGGGTCAGCGTCTACTGTTAACGATAAATTTCTGCCTGGGAAGATGTAAGCCGCCAGCTTTTTGTTGGCGTACTCTTTTTCCAGCGCCAGGATAGCCGCAGGAGACAATGCTTTTTTGGCGGCAACTTCATTGTTTACCATTTGCTCCCAAAATGCGTCCTGGTTCTTTCTTAACTGCTGCCATTTTTCCGCCAGACTTTGCACGGTAATTTGCTGCCACAGACGTTTCGAAAGTTGATATGTCTCTTCCGGCGACAAGAACGGCGTATTATTTAATGAGCTGGATGCCAGGCGACTGGTCAGCATACGTAAATCACGCTCAGCTTGCTGATCAACCGCATTTTTCAGCCAGGTAAGGCGGGTAGATTTAACATCATCGAGTTCTTCAGCAGAAAAACCATGCTGATCAATGGTTGCCAACTCTGCCATTAATGCATTCGCAGCATCCTGCATATTATCGTCTCGTGCATTTACACGGAAAAACAGCGACTGATAATCGGGTGCAATTTTGACGCTGCGCGCAGTGCCGCCAGAGATAGTCTTCAACTCGCCCGACTGTATGCGTTCTTGCAGACGTTGGTTGAACAGCTGAAACAACATGCTCCATTCAGCTTGTTCGATAAAGCTTTGCTCATCGCTCACTTGCACCATTGGCAGGCGATAATAGAGTGCGATGCCGTTCACCCGGTTTTCTTTATCATTGATGATATTAAAGCGCAGGTGGTTTTCGGCTTTTGTCGGCCAGACGCGATTTTCAGCTGCTTTGTTAGCCGGAAGCTTACTTAAATTATCCTTTATCAGCGCCAGCGCTTCTTTACTGTCGATATCGCCGACCACAATAAAGGTCATATTATTTGGTTGATACCAGCGTTGATAAAATTGGCGCAATTGTGCCGGTGTGACCGTGGCGACGGTATCCATCAGGCCGATAGGTTCACGGTCTAAATTACGGGTATTTGCCAGCAGGAAAGGGCGGCGCGCCTGAGAGGTGCGCCATTTCGCATCCTGATGGGCACGCCATTCCTCAGTAATTACGCCGCGTTCAGCGTCTACTTCGAGTTTTTCAAAGGTTGCGGCATTACTCCATTCACTGAAGATTGCCATCACTTGTTGCAGATTTTGTTTCTGCGTAGTCGGCAAACTCACCTGATACACTGTTTCGTCATAGCTGGTATAGGCATTAACATCGCGACCAAAACGCAGGCCCATTGACTCAAATGTTTCGATGACTTTATTACCCGGCCATGTTTTTGTGCCGTTAAACATCATATGTTCTACAAAATGAGCCACGCCGCGCTCATTGTCTTCTTCCTGCAATGAACCGGTATGAATTTGCAGCCATAAATTTACCTGATCCTTTGGTTGAGCATGCGGATAAATCATATATCGCAAGCCATTGTCCAGTTGCCCGGTAATTAACTTTTCATCCTGCGGTAAGGCGGCGGCAATCAGTCGCCCGGGGAGCAACAGAGTTGCCACTAACGTCAGTAAGAAACAGAGGTTTCTCATAATTATCTCCATGCGAAAACCGGGCAAATTTACCCGGTTAAGTAAAATCCGAACTATTAAAATTTCATGCTGACATCAAGCCAGAAAGTACGGCCACTGGCGTAGGTCGCCACACCGGTATTCGTTGTATCAACCGCGGTTTTGCTATCCAGTACATTGAGAATATCGGCACTGATCGTCAGGTTTTGTTGTTTCAGAAATTGTGGCGTCCAGGACAAGCGGGTGTCCCAGGTCAGGCTGCTATCCAGTTTCTCGTCAACATACTGCTTGTAATCTGAATATTCGCTGATGTATTGCGCATTCGTCTTACCCAGGATAATGCGAGCTTTACGCGCTTCTTGCCAGGTCAGCGTATTCGCCCACACCAACCCGCTCGGTTGATGCGTGAAATCCATGTTTAAGGAGATCTTTAGTGGATTATTAAAATCCGCCACTGGAACGCTATCGTAAGAGACCAGATTACCGTTATAAACCACCCGGTTATCACCGGTATTGCTCTCCTCATAACCATTGTTTAACGACAAGTTGCCCTTGCTCTTGATATAGCTAAAGACAATTTGCGGGTTAATATCTACCTGGCTGATATGCAGGGGTTCGGCCAGTTCAAAACTGAGGTTGAACGAATGCGTTTTGGTTTTGCCGTCGTTGTTATATTCAGTAATGGTGGTTTTAGTCGCGCTGTCGGTACGACTGCTTTTACTGATTTGATCATGCGCTTCACGATAAACATAGTTTGCACGCGCAATAACGTTCTTACCGATTTTCTGCTGCAACCCCATTGCCAGTTCATCGTTATAAGGCGTTTTCAAATCCTGATAACGCGTCAGGGTTTTATTGCCTGATACCGATTCCGTCCAGCTATTGCGGATATCACGTAATCCCATATCAAGAATATTCCCGCCATAGTAACGGTTATAACCTGCGGTAATCATTGAGGTTTGATCAGCAAAAATATCCCATTCCGTCATAAATCGCGGGGAGATATTGTGGTTTGACAGATAGTTGTCATAGTCATACCGCACACCGGGCATTAACGACACATTCCGCCAGCTAATGCGATCCGCCATATACAGCGTGTAGTTGTCAATTCCCAGACTGCCTTTACCTTTATGGTAAATGGTATGGTTAGTTTTCTTTCCTGCAGCATTAATCACATAGGATTCAGACTGGTTATGGCGTTCAGTCCAAGCATCGGAATAGATGTATTCCGCGCCGAAGTAGGGTTGATGCGAAACATTACCCACGGCGAATTTTTGCCAGTCCAGGCGTGTTTTGAAGGTGTAATTATCTACAGCCTGGGAAATGTGTCCTAATCCGCCACGGGTGCAACGCCCTGAAATATCACCATATGTACATGAAAGTTCGGTGTACCAGATGTCATGATCGTGACGGGTATAATCACTAATATGATCCCAACCAACGGTGGTACGCAGTTTGGCCCATGCGAGCTGGGTATCCATATCCCATGCCAGACCATAGGATTTATTACCCATTTCGCGATCAGACTCCGGGAAGGTGCTGGTATTATAATCACGGCTGGAGCCGGTATATTTTAAGGTTAAATCGTGGGTAAAGCGGTCGCTGGCAAACCAGGTAAATTTGCTCAATGCGGTATCGATAACATTTTTATACTGTGCCCGACCGGCGACAATGCCGTCATTCGAAACATAATCCGCGCGGGTGATATCAGACTGGCGGCGCGATAAACCGGCAGTAACGCCAAAGTTATCAGCCAGTTCCTGATTAAACGACAAGGTATAAAAGTTCTTTTTAAAATCTGGAGAGAAATAAGTACTTCCTGAAGAACCTTGATTAAATGCGCTCTTGTTATTCTCATCGATATGCGATGTTAACCAGTCCGAACGCGTAGTGCGGTAACCCAGTTTCACGCTGCTATCATCAGCGTTGAAGCGTTTGATCTTTGCATCAATTACCCCGCCATTGAAGCGACCAAATTCAACCGGCACAAAACTGTCATAAAGCGTCACATTGTCCAGTAAGCTGACATCAAGATAATACCCCTGTGACATCCCGCTAATATTGGTTGCACTACTGGCATCGGACTCATTCGCTGGGTTCAGGTTATTAGTTGCACTAATACCATCAATCAAATAGGCATTCTGGTAGGGCGACGCACCGTGAATAGAGATTTTTTCCGGGCGAATATCTCCCTGGTTCAACGAGGTACTTTGCGTTGAATCCATGCGCACCGCAGGGTTTGTTCTCAGCAGATCGCTGATATTGCCATTCCCGGTCGGTAAACGCTCGATGCTTTCACTGGTGTAATGCGTGTTGCCGTTTACGGGTACAGGGACAGGAGCATAGACCGTCATCTCTTCAAAAACATGCATGTACATGTTTTTGTCATCGACGGCCTGCGCCACATCAGCGCCACATAAAATGACGCCAGGAATAAGAACTCGCTTCATTTATTTTTATCTCCGTACAGCAGGGCTTTTATTGTTTTTATAAAACCGCGCTAATGTCACAAATATCATCGGCCAGGTTCCAGACACCGGGTTGATGTGTAACCATAATGACGCCGCTTGTGGGTAGTTTTTCACGCACTAAACGCAGTAAGCGGATAGCCTCTTGTTCCTCAAGATGAGAGGTAGTTTCGTCAAGAAATATCCATTTCGGACGTCGTAAAATTAATCGTGCCACGGCGATACGTTGTTTTTCGCCGCTGGAAAGAATATCTCCCCAGCGATCGTGGTCATGAATACGCGCAGCCAATTTCCCCAGACCAACCTGATGCAGTACTTCGCTCAACGATTTATCGTCTACGGGCAGGGGAAGTGCTTTACAAATTATCTCTTTCAGTAAGCCGGTTTTGATTAACGGTGTTTGTGACACATACCAACTGTCAGCAGGAGACGAAATATCACCTTTAAACCACGGCCAGCAGTGGGATAATGTTTTAAGCAGTGTGGTTTTTCCCGCACCAGAGTAACCTTTCAGTAATAGCCATTTGCCTGGCGAAACATGAAAGTTTAGGTTCTCTAATATGATCTTATTATCAGGAGTACGAATACTCGCGTCAGCCACTTGTACCGCATGTTGGCAATTTTTAGGCTTATTCGTAGGGCGCTGTTCGGTGAGTTGATGGAACTCATACAAGCGATCGATAACCGCAGCCAGTTCAGCAAGTTCATCATATTTATAAATAAACCAGCTTAAATTGTTCGATACCAGCATAAATGCCTGGCGCGATTTCATCAGTCCGCCCAGATTGATCTGTCCGCTAATAAACTGCGGCAATAACAGAAAGTAGGGAAGAACGCTAAGCGAGCGCGAATAAATATTCTGCCAGTAATCAAGCCACCGCTGACGATTCATTAAACGATGCCAGTTATCTTTAATGGTATGAAAATTGTCGCTCAACTCCTGGCGTTGTAGAGACTCAGCATTGCTTAGCGCAATCAGTTCAGCCTGCTTATTATGCTGCACAAGATTAGTTCGAAATGTCGCTTCGCTACGTTGTTTTTCCACATTAAGCGGACGAATACGTTTACCCACCTTATGAGTAAATAAAGTTCCACCGATCACAATGAGCACGACGGTATAGACCATATACCCCTGGATATTCCATTCTGTTCCACCAACAGTGAATGAGAGCGTACCCGCGCTTTGCCAAAGAATAACGGTAAAGGTGATCAACATGCTAAGTGACTGGATGAAGCCAAATGAAAGACTGAGCGTTTTGCTGATCAGTAAGAGAATGTCTTCAGCGATACGTTGGTCAGGGTTATCTGTATTTTTATGCTCACCGTAGATCTGCGTGAAGTAGTAGTTTTTATCTGCAAACCAGCGATTAAGGTAGTAATCTGTTAACCATTCGCGCCAGCGAATAGTCAGTAGTTTAATTAACCATGTTTTGTTTACGGATATTAATACAAAGATCCCCAGCAGGGCAGGGAACCAAAGGACAAGCTGCCAAAGCTTATCGGTTTCTTTCTGGCTTAGCGCATTGAAAAAATCATTATTCCAGTCGTTTAACCAGACCTGAATTTTAACCACGCCAAGGATCATGGCGAGGATAATAATGATTAACAGCACTGAAGTTTTATTATTCTTACGCAGCCAAAAGGGCTTCAGCAGACAGAGATACTTTGCTATCAACATACGAAACGTAATGGGAATGGTTATCATTAGCGAAAATTGATTGTGCCATCCAATGATTATCTATGGCAATGATTTACTGATGAAATTTATTTAAGTGTCATTTAACATTTTGAAATATAAAGAAATTTTTTATTTTCAATGGTTACGATTATGCTATTGATAATCAAGGGTATTGCTAATGCCCTGACGCATGCCACGTAAGCCAGAATTTTCGCAAGGGAAGATGATGATGACGAAACACCCAACAGGAATTTATGTCGGGTGCTTTGTTAAGGTCATAAGACGGAGGCTAAGACTGGAGCAAAGAAGGAGCGTTATTAATTATTCTCCATTTGTTTTGCAACATCCATAATGTGGTAAAGCGGTACTCTGTTCTTGGCTAACTCCACCATGGCGTTCATATAAGGTACCATGGTTGAAAAAAGGATTTTATAACCTTCGCAAAAATAGGAAACAGTCTCATTGTTTACTTTAGTAATACGATGCTTAGGGCAACCGCCATTGCAGATAGGTTTATATGCACATTGCTGACATTTCGCTGAAATCCGTTTTTTTTGCGCTGTCAGTTGTACACTGTTCATCGTTTTAAGTTCAGATTTATTAATGTTTCCAATTTTGTACTGTGGATAGACAAAATGGTCGCATTCGTAAATGTCTCCATTACTTTCAACAACCAGATTATCCTTGCAGGACTCCTGGAAAATACAACTGGTATGCCCATTCCCCAAAAAACGGCTGACAAAACTTTCAAACTGACGGATGAAAATTTCACCCACATCGTTTTTAACCCATTGCATAAAAATGGTCGACATAAACTTGCCATAAGCCGTAGGAGGCACAGAAAAATCAATGATACGGAATGTGTTCTCACTATGACCACTGAAATCAATATTCGGCGTCCCGGTTTCGAGCAATTCGATAAATTGCATATGTTTACTGCCGATAGATTTTAAAAAATGATAAACCTCAAGAGGGTAATGGACATTAATGTTATTAATGACGGTTAACGTATTAAACTCTACTTGATATGATTTCAGACGCTCGATGGCTGCTATCACTTTTGCAAAAGTACCGTTACCTGAATTACTGCGTCTGTAACGGTCATGTAGCTCCTGGGGTCCATCGATCGAGATACCAACCAGAAACTCATGTTCTTTGAGAAAGGCACACCATTCATTATTCAATAAAATGCCATTCGTTTGTAATGCATTAAAAATACGTTTTTGGCCTGCATAGCGTTGTTGATAGTGAATAACTTTACGGAAAAAATCCAGACCAGCCAGAGTGGGTTCACCGCCTTGCCACGTAAAATAGACCTGATTGCCAGACGCTGCGATATATTGTTTGATGAACTCTTTCAGAGTGCTGTCATCCATCCATTTTTCATGAGTAAACTGCGACTCTTTTTCAAGGTAAAAACAGTAATCACATTTGAGATTACATTGAAAACTGGAGGGCTTGGCTGTAACGTGCATCGCTATCTCGCTCAATAAGGCGGCGGAAAAATCCGCCGCATGAAGGTTTAGTTATTTCGCTTCGCTTAGTGCTTTCTTGATATTGTTAAACTTCTCCTGATTTACCTCGCTAAGCGGTGGCTGGCTGCTGTCGATAAACTCTCTTACCACGCCTTGCATCTCTTTAACGACCTGTGGATTGGCGGCGGCAAGGTTATCTTTTTGCTGTAGATCCGTCAGTTTGTATAGACCTAACTGATTGTTTTCTACTGTATAGACAAGCGAATAATCGTTATTTCTCACCGTATAAGAGAATTGGCTTAAGTCCTCGGTATTGGGGTTATGCGGGTAATCGTCTGACTGATGGCGGACAAATTTGTGGTAATTATCCCAGAATGGAATATTTTCCTCGTCAAACCAGTGAGAATAAGAGGTTATCCAGGTCAGATTTTTATGTGGCTCGCCTTGTTTCTTATCTTGCAACCACGGCAGCAAGGAAACGCCATCCAGCTTAAGGTCTTTTGGAATGCTGATATCGGCTGCATCAAGAGCTGTCGGGTAGAAATCCATTGCGGAAATCAGCTTGTCATAATTACCTGGTTGAAGTTTTCCTTTCCACCACATAAACATTGGGGTGTGAGTACCGCCAGGATAAGTCTGACTCTTATAGCCTTTTTGCGCCCCGTTCAGCGGCAGAGGACCATCGATAACCGCACCATTATCGGAGGTAAAGAGAATAATAGTATTGTCATACTGTCCGTTTTTCTTCAGTTGTTCGAGAATGCGTTTTACACCCTGATCAACAGAATAAACGGAAGCGTAGTAGTTATCTGCTGTTTGACTACCGGTATTAAATTGCTTCTGATATTGCTCCGGTGCAGGATTATCATTTGGCAGGTGCGGAGCATTATAAGCCAGGTAAAGCATAAAAGGCTGGTCAAGTGTTTTGGCACGATCAACAACGCCAATTGCCTCATCGGTTAACTGATCGCTGATATAACCTTTTGCGGGGACGCGTTCACGGTTTTTGAACAGTGAAGGGGAGTTGTAATATGCCGTTCCTGCAGCGTGGAATCCCATAAAGTAATCAAAGCCACGGTTTTGAGGTTGCCATTCTTCCGCAGAAAATGTGGTGAAGTTGTCATGATAGTCACGCGTTTGTTTATCTTCCGGTACTGGCACATTACTGATTTTTGACAAGTGCCATTTACCTACTGCTGCAGTGTAATAACCATGATTCTGGAATAATTCAGGCAAGAAAGTTTCTGTTAGCGGAATACCATCCTGAGCATCGGTATTGGAATAGACACCAAAGCGGGCGGGCGCTCGACCGGTCATTATTGCGGCGCGGGAGGGGCCGGAAACACCGTGCGCCACATAGCCGTTAGTAAAACGTACGCCTTCATCCATTAATGAAAGGAGCGTCGGCGTTGATTTTTGCGCAGCTTCAATGGCTTTATCTATCCCTATTTTGTAGGTATCGACAACTTCACGATTTTCCATTGTTTTTGGGTCAAAAGATTCCTTATCAAAAGGAAGTTGTCCATAACCAAGATCATCCATGGTCAGTACGATAATATTTGGCTTTCCTTTGGTACTGTATTCAGTCGGCGTAAAGTCTGAGAAAGCAACGTTTGTTTTGGTTGCTTTCAGCTTTACATCATCTGCCGCATGAGCAGCAAATGCAGCCATACCAGATGCCAGTATCAAAGATATCGAGGTACTTACGACACTTTTCTTTAATGCAGACTTCATAAATGTTCCTCTTCTTATTGTACTTAATTCCAAAGTAATTTTACGAAGAGAAATAAGTGGATGTAAGTGAAGTTAGTCACATAAAGAGATAGCAGATTTAGCTAAAAAAAGGGAAATAACAGTCCATGAAGCGTTGACATTACTTTCTATTCTACTAAGTAATTTCTCGACGATAAACAACTAATCTATTGATATTTAATAAATTATTGTATTTTACTGACAAAATGCCGAATTGAGATCATAAATAATCATGCAACAGGTTATGCAAATGCATAAATATGTGATGAATGTCACTTATTTATTTCAATAAATATATCGCCTAAAAACAACGCGGGGCAGGGAATGGCTGCCCCATTTTAATTTTTACGTAGCGTGCGTGGTTGACTACTCGTTAGCAAATAATCAAATAGCTAAAGCATTCATCGTGTTGCCCTTATTCATACCCGTGTGCCTTTGACAACGGTACTCCTTAGAAACTCTCTTTGGACTGTTGCCAAAATGTTTGCGGAACGCATAAATAAAATAAGATGTACTCGCATAACCACATTGTTCGGCAATTTTATTGACTGAACCTTCTACGCGTATCAAATTTTTTGCGTGCTGCATTCTGGCATCTAAAAGAATCTGTGAGAATGTCGTTTGCTCTTGCTTTAGTTTTTTCTTCAACAGGCTTTCACTGATGTACAGGCAGTCACAAATATCTTTCAGCTTCCATGGGTGCGCCAGCTTCATGTTGACAATATTTCTCACTTTCCCGGAAACGGATAGCACACCGTTAGTTAATAGTGTAATGAAACCTTTGCATGTGGCAAAAATAGACAGGCAAGAAAAAAGCAAAAGTTCTGAAAAATTATGATGATTGCGTTCTTCCGAGTTGAGATAAGCAATCATTTCATTAAGCAATCCAGTCGGTACATTTGAAGCACGTAAAAACTTCGCAGGAACAGGCACCGTCACTGTCTGGATGTTAGTGCATTGTAGATATTTTTTAATGGTATTTTCATTAAATCCGATTTCTTTGAAATGCCGCTCATAAGGTTCAAAATGCGTACGAACAGCGTTATCTACCATCAGGATCTCGCCGTCAGAGAAGGCGTAATCTTTATCTAAAATGTTAGCGTTGAAGGCATGATGAATAAATATAACAGAACAAACGAGCGACATTTTATCTCCTTAAAACAATAAAGTTTTTATCGATACTTTTTTAACATTTCATATTTATAATTTGCTGTTTATTTTCAGTCTTGCAAACTATTGATAATGAAATGTGTAAGATCCCTTGCAATGCGCCCCATTTCTGAAATACCCAGCTGATCAATTGCCGAAAAAATGGCTATCAATGTAAGGGTCAGTAATAAGACAACCACAATTACAGACATGATCCCTTTATAGTTGTCTCTTTGCGTGATTTTATTTTTCACTATGGTCGCATGCATTTCAAATGTGTTTATTAAACGAATGACGTTAATCATCGTTAATCAGTATGCTTAATATAACAGGCTGGAGAATAGAGGAAATAGGACTGGCGCTTCAGTACTGAGCGGAGTTTCTTACAGCTGTAGGCGGAGGTATATATCTTATAACGAGCAGTTTAATTTAGCACATGTGAGTAAATTGCGCGACAATGGTCAATGAGGAATTCTTCTGCTGTGCGGATGACAGCAGAAGAAATGAGGAGGCGAATTAATTTGATGGTTCTAATTCAACCGGAATACTTTTATAGCCAGGAATGCCACTTAATGGATCGTGGTTATCAAGTGTTAGCATGTGATTCGATTCTGGAAAATAGGTCACCAGTGAGCGGTCAGCCATAGGGTAAATGACCACTTTTAATCTATCCATGCGGCGTGAGCTTCGCTTACCGTCTGGCGTAAGCGCAATAAGATTAACTCTTTCGCCGTTTTTTACACGGCAAATTTTAGCTTGTTTAGCACTCATAAAGACCACATCTCGTTGACCGAATACCCCTCGATAGCGATCATCCATACCATAAATCGTCGTGTTGTACTGATCGTGACTGCGTACTGTCGCCATGACTAGCTTACTGTTAAACGCTGAAGAGGGATCTTCTAACAGCCCTTTACTGGTAATGAAATTAGCCTTACCTGACGGCGTCATCCAGCGCCTTTCAGCAGCTGCGTTTATCAGGTGAAAACCTCCAGGATGTCGGATGCGCTGGTTATAGTCGGCGAACTCTGGCAGCACAGCTTCAATGTCATTGCGAATGCGATCATAATCTTCCACCAGATACTCCCAGGCTACCACGCTCTGGGGTAGTGCCGCCTGCGCGATACCCGCGACCACTGCACACTCTGATTTCAGCATTACACCGGCGGGTTTTAACACGCCACGCGAGGCATGAATCATCGACATTGAATCCTCAACGGTTACCGCCTGCGCACCGCTTTTTTGCATGTCAATCTCGCTACGTCCCAGAACCGGCAGAATATAGCTATGCCGTGCGGTCAGCAGATGAGAGCGGTTAAGCTTAGTGGCTACGTGTACCGTCAGATCTAATTGTGTTAACGGTACAGCGCTTGCTTCCCGATCTGGCATTGCCAGTGCAAAGTTGCCCCCCATGCAGATCAATGCTCGAGCCTGCCCCGTACATATTGCTTGCATGCTGGCAATTGCTGCATGTCCAGGTGCATGAGGTGGGGTGAAACCATAGCGCTCACCCAGGCGAGCCAGAAACTCTGCAGACGGTTTCTCGGTGATACCGACGGTTCGGTCGCCCTGTACATTAGAGTGACCTCGTAGTGGGCAGATACCCGCACCAGGCTTGCCAATGTTACCTTTCATCAACAGCAGATTGACCAGTTGCTGTACATTCTGGGTACCATGTTCGTGCTGAGTGATCCCCATTCCGTAACAGATAATGGTGCGTTCGGCAGCGGCATATGCATCAGCCAGTTCGGCGATTTGAGTCTGACTTAGTCCAGAAATACGCTCGATATCTTTCCACTCGGAATTGAGAACGTCACGGCGTAGCTCGTCAAAGCCGACGGTATGCGTTTGAATAAATTCGTCATCCAGCAATGAGGGCCGACCTGCGGCGCTTGCAGCATCATCGCGCTCAATTAACAGGCGCATCATCCCCTTGAGCAACGCCATATCACCACCAATGCGCACGTTGTAGTAGGCACTGGCCAACTGAGTCTCAGAGTTCGTCAGCATTTCAAACGGGTTTTGCGGTGCGGTAAATCGCTCCAGGCCACGTTCCTGTAGAGGATTGATGGCGATCATTTTCGCTCCCCGTTTCACTAAAGCGCGCAACGAAGTCAACATGCGAGGGTGGTTTGTACCAGGGTTATGCCCAATGCAAATGACTAAATCGCATTTCTCAAAGTCTTCCAGCAACACGGTCCCTTTACCTACACCGATACTCGCTGCCAAACCCACACTGGTCGGTTCATGGCACATGTTGGAGCAGTCGGGGAAGTTATTGCTCCCGTATTCACGGGCAAAAAGCTGATAAAGAAAGGCAGCTTCATTGGAAGTGCGGCCCGAAGTATAGAATTCAACCTGATTGGGATCACTATAGCTTTGAAGGCGTTCGCCAATTTCGTCGAAAGCTTGTTGCCAGCTTAATGGCTTGTAACAGTCGCTGACGGCATCATATTTCAAAGGCTGGGTGAGACGCCCCGCAGCCTCAAGCTCGTGATCTCCCCAGTTAAGTAATGATTGAACCGTATTCTCAGCAAAGAAAGAGGCATTTACCTGCTTATCCGTGACTTCCCAGGCGATTGCTTTTGCGCCGTTTTCACAAATGTCGAATGACGCACTGTGCTTAGGATCTGGCCATGCACATCCCGGACAGTCAAAGCCCTCTGGCTTATTCATGTCAAACATGGCAATAACATCCTGGCGTATATCCATCTGCTTACGTACTGCATTCGCTACGGATTTAACAGCACCCCAACCACCGGCAGCTCCCTGGTAGGATTCAATTTTTTTCTTCATTTGCTTATCCTGTGTGGAAATGAATTATTAGGATTTGTAATAGCGATGATGCACAGTATATACAAAGGGATTATCGTCAACATGGATATATAAGAGTAGGGGACTACTCTCTTTCTATTTTAATCTATTATCGTTAAACAAAAGATTAAATACGATAAATTAAGCATCATCTCTCATAGTGTTTAAATTAACATATTTTTCAATATAAAAAATAAGACTCTGGCTTCAATTGTGCGCGGATTTTCTTACAGATGTAGGATAATAGCCTTCACAAAATAATTATCCGCGCAATCTTCGTGAATGGAGCGCATAGACCAATGTCAAAATCACAATTATTCATAGATAAAAGTGACACCAATGACTGACTGGACGGTTCCGGCTGCAACCTTGTTTCCTGTTTGTCCATAGGTTGCGCTTAAACCCAGAGGTACTTTGCTTTTATTTACTGTCCCCAGGGAGACGTTTTCTCCCGTAGCCAGTATTTTTCCATTACGCATCAGAGAGACACCCACTCCCGATGCTTTTGTTGCATCTGGTGCTGTGTTAGCAAACACTTGTCTGGCACTGTCAGTGGTAGCACCCGAAAGATAAAATGAGAGCTTTTGTTCACTTGAGCAATATACGCCAAGGGGTATTTCTGCGCTTCCAGGAAAGTCCGGGAGATTCACGTTGACATTACGACTATCAACGGTGCAGCCGCCTGTTGGCATAACAACACTGTTATTTGAAATAATATTCCACGTAAAATTACGCGGATTTCCACTTCCTAACGTGGCAATTTTATACATATGAATACGGGCAATAACTTCCCCGGCTTTTATGACAACTCCACCGGCCGCACCGACTGGGGTAATATAGAGTTTTAACGGTAATGGCATCGGTGTCTTATCACCAATATCTAATACATTAGTATTTGTCGTCAACGGGAAGGGGTAGGTCACATTATTCCAGTACAGCGATCCTTTATATGACTGTAGAGAGCCTGCGAAAGCTGAGCCTTGTACCAGGTTTATATGATCAGTGTCGTACCAGCCGCCGTAATCATTCCAGCAACTTATATGCTGAGACAAGTCTACAACCAGATTCTGGCCCGGTTGTATTACAGGGTCGAGATTAACATAAACAGAGGTTGTACCTGCTCCAATACTTGACCCGCCATCGACATTACAACTGAAGGCAAAAACTTTGCCTGCCATTAATAGAAGATAAATACCGAACAGAAGCTTCATACTTATTGTTTTACCCATGATATATCCTAAGGTTAAAAAATTGATTTAAAAAGAGGCTAAGAAAATCGAATCGACGTTATTGCCAGGTGTAGATCACATTGATTAGCGCCTCGATCGTTCCCTGGCTTGCGTTTCCATTCACCGTGATAGCTCTTGCCTTAAGTGGAAACTGTGCATTACGAGTGATCTCATCAACAATAACCGTTTTGCTATCGCCATTTTTTAACGTCGCATCCTGGTCATCCCTTAGCTCTATCTGAATATTTTCGGCAGTACCTTCATTTTTGTAATAACCCGTATTGTCAGTTGAACCTGTCACGATTGCCGTCACTGCACTTGTTTCAACCGGACAATCGGTTAATGACAAAGTAATATTGTGCCAGCCTGATGCAGAACCAGGTTGTTGCAGATTGCGCGTATAAAGATCCCCGAGATTAACGTTAGCTTCTTTGGTTTGAATAGTGCAGGGTTTAGCGACTACCCGACCATTAACAGTGATAGTGACATCGGCGGCCTGGAGAGTTGCTGTGAATAACGCGCAAAACGTAGCTAACAGGAACCTCTTGTGAAGTCTTTTCATATCTGACTCTGATTATTGAAATTCAAGGGTAAAGGTTGCCGAAGCCCTCACCAGTCCCGGATTGACGGACTTCTGAGTTGACTTCAGACGAGCGGAGTAAGGCAAAATATTGTTCTGTTCTGGTACCAGTGGGATCCACTGCATCCCGGCATGAAGGTCATTCAATTTCACCGGACGCATATTTCCGTCCAGTATTTCTATACCCAAACCGGAGGCCGTATTGCTTCCTTCATCCAGTTTCAACAGAGTATTATTTTCTGCATCCTCAATCCCGTTAAATGCAACCCGAACCCCCGTTGTCCCTTTACTGCATTCACTTAACGTAATCTGAAAAGGGACGGCTGGACTTGTGCTACCGGTCGTTGGAAATTGTCTGGCACTGTTTTTTTGGAGATCTACGGTAAAATTAAGCGAATCCGATGAGACTGTGCAGCCATAATCGAGGACGCGCCCGCTAATTTTAATAACGCTATCTGCGGATAAAGCAGAATAGGTGGTTAACCCCAGACATAAACCGAGGAAAATAATGTTATTGTATTTCATAATCTATTGTTCCTTAGCGACAGATTGCTGTCTGCTGGTTCAGTAAGGTACCAGGAGAAACTTCAGGAAGCTTGTACTCGACAATACAGTTTGAGTTTTTATCTTTGCCCCATGAAACCTGTAATTTCCCTGACTGTGGAAGTCCAGTCAGATAAACCTGACCGTTTTCCGCGACAATGCTGCCATTTTTATTCTTTCCGTGAGTGACAATTGCACCGAATGGAACGCTCTTATTACCGTACTTCAACGTCATTAATACTTTCCCGCCGATTTGTGCATTAAATGTTGCTCTGGCAATAGCACCGTGAGTTGGGATGACAGTGACCACGGTTTCATCCAGTTCAACATTATCTGCAAGGGAATTCGCGTTAAGAGCGACACGATTTTCTCTATATTCTGTCGCAAATGGTAATATGGCATAGCCACGCCAGTCGGTATGAATACCGGTCTGGTTCTCTATTTTGACATTATCAGCGCCAGGAGCCTTAACCAGAACCATTGTGTCGCCCAGCGGCTGTCCAAAGGTGATGCCATCAGCATGAGCAATAATGCCACCACTCATTCCGTAATAAATCTGGCTGCTGTCACCACTCCGACTGTAACCGATATTCGTATTACCGTAAGCCCCACGATAATTAAGAGAACTGTAACCACTGGTGCCAGACGATGTATTACCCCCGTGGGTGTTACCGACCTGAACACTATAATTCAGGTTATTATCCGGCAGCAGAGTGCCATAAACTCCCGATAGATTGGTCATGCCGCCTTTCAAATCGTTTGACATACTGTAACTGGCGTTTGAATTACGAAATGCCGACTGACTGTCTGTACGCATCCAATGACTGAAGGGAACATTAAGCGTAAAAGCAAGTAAATGATCCCGATCGTTTTGCCATATATTATTGGAATAGCTGTAATTCAGCGAAGTCGTAATATCACCAAACGGCACATTTAATCCAAATGATATTTGCTGGTCGCTGCGTGACGTGTTCCAGTAACTTTGGCGACTGGCACTAAAAAATGTCGTACCGTAATTTCCAAGCTGCTGAGAGATGCTTATTTGTTCCTGACCACGCTTACTGTAGAACAGATTAAAATAATCAATAAATTGTGTCTGCTCGTTGCTGTCTCCGGTAGGAGGCTTGACGGTGTAACCACTCATTCGACTGTAGGCACTGTCGGATAAGTTATAAAAACCTTGCGTAGAATAGCGATATCCTGCGACCTGGATATTGGTTCCCGTCTGGTAGAAGGATTTGCTGTAGACGGATTTAATCGATTGCCCGCTGTGACGGGTGCCATCTGCAAGTGTCGTATTGGCCTGCGTGATATCGAAAGAAAAGGCACCAAAAAGTCCTAAATCTTTACCAATACCAAGGTTGAAGGCCTGATAATCTTCTGCAATTTGCATTCCGCCATAAGGTGTCCAGTTTCCTTCCAGTCCATGCATCAAGCTACCTTGTATGAACTTGGGGGAGCTTTGCAGGTTATTTCCACTACGATATTCCCCCATGGCAAGCGCATAACGCGTATATCCAGCACGTTGGAGAACCGGAACAGACGAATAAGGAACATATAATGTCTGAATACTGCCGTCTGCCTCTTTTATGGTTACTTGCAGATCACCACCATTGGCCGCAGAGTTGATATCATCAATAGTAAAAGGGCCGGGTGGGACAGTAGTCTGATAAACATCGTATCCATTCTGTTTTACACTCACTTGTGCGGTGCCGCGGGCAATACCATGAATCACCGGAGCGAAACCATGTTGGCTATCGGGCAACATCGCTTCTGTTGAATTTATTTTGAGGCCACGAAAGTTCACACTATCAAAAATATCGCCATCGGTATAACTATCACCTACCGTTAAGCGTGAGCGTAAGGGAATAATGTCACGTTCAGCCGACGTATTGATATGCTGCCATTTATTGCTGTCAGATGAATTGCTACTCCCACTGTTATAACTCCACGTTGAGTTATCGCGCAGTCGCCAACTACCAATGTTGATGCCACTCTGTAAATTCAAATATGCATAGTTGGATTTTCCTGCATTATGGTTACTACGATTATTAATAGAATTACCATTAAAACTATAGTTTAGTAGCCCAGCATTTATTCCTTCTTCCCACAGATCCGGAGAAACATAGCCGCGAGCCATTCTGCCAACATAAATTTGCGGAACGGAGAGTGATAGATGTTGCTGACCAACATTAAACTCAGATGATGCGTCAGCCAAACGATCCCGAAGTGGTGTGCATGCGCTGTTGTCCGACACATGTTTTTCTGCCGAATGTTCCTTATTGTCTAATAATGCAGATTTTTTTATGCCAAGACTGACAAGAAGATCTGTACTCAGGCATGGGATGAGATCTGCGTTATTATCATCTGCAATAAAAGTAATATCCCGACTAGTCATAAATTCGTCGTTCAAATAAATGTCGACCCGATATGTACCAGGTGGTGCCTCGCGTCCCTTAGTAAAGGCGGATAAATCGACAGATTCAGCAAGATCATTGCTTAAAAACCGTGGATTAAAATAATACTCTGCGTCAACGGGAAATACCGCAGTTGCTAAGCCAAGGGCAATGGTAAGCCGTGCAAAGCGAGGCAGTAGTAACACCTGATGCATACGATATGCCTTAAATGCGGCACGAAAGGCTGTCATTATTAATTCCGATTGAGTTTATTATTAATTAGGTCACTGGCTTACTGCATGGTTGCCTTAATACGCGGAGTTAATGCACCGTAATCATTGATCGTCTGAAAACTGATATCCCCGGTTGCAGCATGCGGGATATCCACCGATACTTCACCTTTTGGCGGCACCATGGTGTTTGGGAGATTGCTATTTCCTGCTTTCATATTTGTTACGGTAATGAAGTAGGGCGTTGGATTAATAAGAGTGAGTTTGCTACCGCTGCGACGAAACCGAAGCATTGCAGGCGCTTCTTCAGGTGCCATTGCCAGGTTCGTGGGGCGATAAAACATTTTTATGCGGCTAATAATTGCCAGCTGTAATGTATTCTCATTCTTCTGATCTTTTTCCATAGCAGGAATAGCTTTAACATTAACCCAGAACAGGCTTTCACGGTCGCCTGGTAACTGATGATTAGTGGCGTTGATTATCCGCAGCGTATTCTCTTTTTTACCTTGCATGGAAAAAAGCGGTGGCGTAATGACAAACTGGGTGTCTTTTTGGTCACCTGCATTTTCTATCCATGACTGAATGAGATAGACACTGGCAGGATCATTATTCGTGACAGGCAATAAAACCTGTTTCTGGTTTGCCGGATAAATTACCCGCGTCGCACCCAGTGCGACAGCTGCGTTGGCAATGGTGCTATGGCAAGCAAAGAGCAATAAAAGTAACACTGTCGCCATAAAGGAAATAGAGTAGGGGGTACGCGTAGTTTGCATCTGATGCATTCTCCATGTGTTAAGAGGATAAGCGGGAAAACCGTTACATCAGACAATCAGTAAATATTGCTAATACATTGGCGACTCGCCGGGTTTCCAGACTTAATGCGTTTGTAATAAATGTTGGTTCTCTTTTAATAGGAAAACCTTGCTACAAAGTAAATATTTTAAATAACAGTAAGTTTAACTACTGTTGTTTATTGATCGTTTAGATATTATGTGATTTTTTCATACCGCTCCAAAACACAAACTATTCCTCATTAATAATGAGATGAACATTGGTGAATTGCTCGGGTGTGCGTAGCCATGCCACACACACCCTGTTTCAATTTCAGATGACGTATAGCCACCTTAAGATTGAATTATAGATATTGAACTTTGAAGGTCGCATCAGCGTTTGCAGTACCAGCTACTGACTGCCCGAGAGCAATATAACGAGCCTGGAACGGCAGTATATTCGTGCCATCAATCAAGTCAGTTTTAGCGCTAAAAGTGGCACCATCAAGTATTAATACCTCACCCGTACGGTCCAAAATTTGAATACCGACATTTTGGGCAGAGCCTGCCGCTGAACTCTGCAGCGCTAACGTATCGTCATTACTGGTGACAGTAGTACCCAGGAATGCAACAGCTGCATTACTGGAAACATTGGTATCACAATCATTCAGCTTGATATTGAAGCCAACGGCGGAGCTGAGGTCACCCGCTTTAGCCAGACGAGAAGAACGGACCTGACCCAGCTCAACCGTTTGGTTCATTGATTCTGAATCAATCGCACAAGCGGCATTTACCACTTCACCTTTAAAATGAATAACACCGCCATTAACAGTGGTCGTTACTGATTCATCACCCTCGGCTGCGCTTACCGCAGCAGACGACATCGCCAACACAGAAACGACAATCATACCGACATGTTTGAGTTTCATAATTCTCCAAAATTTATATTTAAGTAGCTTAATAAAGAAAGTTAACAATCAAGTCATTCTGTTATTGCTTATAAAACAAGAATCATTCTTGATGGGATATTGCCCTGAGAATATAGTTTCCAGGGTTATTACATTTCACGAAGAACGATAATATCTTTAAATTACAAGGACACCTAATCACAACAAGTTTATTGCAGCACTTGTTGTAGAGAGTATTTGCAAAGACATTTTATGTCGCTAAATAACATTACGATTTCATTATGCATGTTATTTATAAACAGCGACTAAACAGAATATTATTGCGAACAAGGGAAGTGTCAGGAAAGGTCAAGAGTTACTAATGGTTTATATGGCTAAAAATCATTAGCTATGGTTAATGTTTGCTTTCTGAAACTAACGCCAAATTGCTCTAACCAGATAAATGCAGGGTTTATTAAAGCTGATCGACAGACTTTCTTAACCTGGCAATATCTCTCTTAGGTGACTCTCCAAACATCCGCGAATATTCCCGACTGAAATGGGATAAGCTTTCGTAACCGACAGCATAGGCTGCAGTGGTGACATCGTAATGTTCATTCAGCATCAGTCGCCTGGCTTCATTGAGGCGTAGCCATTTCTGATACCGGAGTGGACTCATTCCCGCAAGCTGTCTGAAGTGTTGATGGAAAGAGGGTGTGTTCATTTGCACGCGGTTTGCCAGCCTGACTCTTCAACGCAGGGAAGATGCGGCAAACGGCAAACCTGCATACCAGCCAGCCTATATCCGGTATGCACAGGCCAATCATGAAAGAGGAGAGGCTTTATGTTCTGGAACCCTGAAGTAATAACGACGACCGGAAAATCGCTTCGCATCACTCAAATTCCATTTAACTATTCTGGGTTTGAGGGATATACATAATTGACTTCAGCACCAGAAACAGCATAACAAACTGTTTTAAATGGATATTAATCAAATGACGATTCAAACTCACAGTTATGAACTCAGTTTTGGTTCATAACTGTGTTAAACGCTGTCCATAAATCACTCGATGTCACGTCTGTTGGTTCATGAACTGTTCGTTCTAATGTTGTGATGTGCGTCAGGTTTTGGTGTTCAGTAATATTACGTTTTACTCGATGAGCGATTGATTAATACCTCTCCGACAACAGGAGCAGCGGTAAATGCGTTTGGCCAGCCAGCGTAAAACGCGGCTTGGGTAACGATCTCCCCAGCTTCCTCAGCAGAAAGTCCATTATCCATCGCTCTGTTAAGGTGATAGCCAATCTGCGCGCTCTGTCCAGATGCGATTAACGCGCTGACCGTAATCAGGCTTCTATCACGGGGGGTTAGCGCGGGTCTTTGCCAGAGATCCAGGAACAGTGGGTCAGCAGTAAATTTAACCAAGCCTGGAGATATTCGGCCAACATTTTTTTCCACTGTCTCTGAACGCTGCTTTTCTGCTTCCTGATTGAGAGGAAGCAGGTCCGGAGAAGCGTCAGGAAGCGCATCTGGCGTGACGCCACGAGTTTCAAATACTGCTTTGGTCACGCTGACGGCTGACATTGCATTTGGCCAACCTGAGTAGAACGCCAGATGGGTAATGATTTCTGATAATTCCGCTGGCGTCACGCCGCTATCGAGAGCGACGTCAATATAGTGCTTAAGCTCGGCAGGCTGGTTGCGGGCAATCAGCATGGCGACGGTCACCACACTACGATCCCTCGGTGAGAGGGCGTCGCGTGTCCACAGATCTTCAGTAATAGCTTCGCGACCAAAGCGCGCGAGAGCCGGTGAGACGGAACGAATATCAGCTTCCGAAATCGCTGACGGTTCTATTTTCATCATAGCTTTACCTCTTGTTTCCTCAGCATTGGCAAAATCAGAAATAACAAGCGACATAGCCGCTGCTGCAAGTACGCTTTTCATGTTAATCCTTACTGGTCAACGTTGCGGCTCCTGTTTGATTCCGCCTTTGTTACGAAGAAATACCGGTTTTACCGGGATTGCGTCCTTCCTGGCGCTCATATGCGCCGTTTGCCTGAGGTAATCCAGGAAGTGCAGCGTTTGTCGGTGCAGTTGATAATCCTCCTCACTGGCGTAAATCTCATAGAAATACCAGCGTTTTGGAGTCTCTGAATCTGTACCGGCATACATGGCTAACACGCCTTTCTCTACTTTGAGCGACTCGACCATTTCAGGAAGGACGATGTTTCTAAATTCGCTCTGAAATTCAGGCTTTACTTCGACGATCACCAGATTATTGATAGTTCGTTCATTCGGTATGATGTGTTTGTCGCCCAGAAACTGTGGCTCCAGGGTAATTTTCTTCTTACTGTCAATAATGTCAGGTGCACGAGCAGCGAATGCTTTGTATGGGGCGGCATTGAGATGTTTGCGATAAGCACGCTCATTTTCATAGAGTTCGAACATGAATGCCTGACCTGAATTGTCGCTGCGTTGCAGGGCATACATCGCCAGTGTACCTGCTTCATGATCAACCGAAGCGGAAATCGTCTGTCTGGCCACGTCTGCAAAGTCGTTGTCCCGATCGGGTCTGATGCCGAGCTCGAAGATATTCATCTCCGGCTTATTCGGCGCGTCCGGTTTTGTTGCAAAGACAGGGCTGCTTATTAGCATGCAAATTAAAAGCATAAAAGTCTTTTTCACGATGATCTTTTTACTGACATTACTGTTTAAGACGTTCGATCAACTGGTGCTGGTAAGAACGTAACCGACCGCTACTGGCGCTCTCAAAGACGAGAGGAGGAAAAGTGAATAAGGGCTATCGCATCCAGACCTGCTTAACATCTTTCGTTTGCGGCGTATTTTGCGCCATGATCCCCGTCAGAACATGCGGCTGGTAGGTTTCTTCCAGAAACTGAATTTCCTCCGGACTTAGTTGAAGATTTACTGCGTTTACCGCGCCATCGACATGAGCTTTTTTTGTAGCCCCTACGACAGGTGATGTGACTTTTGTCAGCAGCCAAGCGAGAGATATTTCCGTCATTGACACCAGATGGCGTTCGGCCAGTTCGGCTACACGCTCAATAATGCTGCGATCCTGTTCAGCCGTGCTGTCATATTTTCCACGCGCATAGTCATCCTCTGTGGCTCGCCGTGTATAGCCTTCTTTACGAGAGAGGCGGCCGCTGGCCAGCGCGCTATAGGGGGTCATTGCGATATTATCCTCAGTGCACAGGCCGAAGAGCTCCCGTTCATCTTCGCGCATAATTAGATTGTAGTGGCTCTGTACGGAAACAAAGGGCGTCAGCCCTTCGCGTTCAGCAAGGGCGTTCGCCTTCGCCAGCTGCCAGGCATAGCAGTTTGAAATACCAACAGCTCGTACTTTGCCAGCAGTAACAGCGGTATGTAACGCTTCAAGCACGTCGATAATGGGCGTGTTGTAATCCCAGATGTGGTAGATGTAGAGGTCGATATAGTCCATCCCCAGATTCTTCAGGCTCTGGTCAAGGGATTGAGCGATTGCCTCTTTTCCGCTGATCCCTCCGGCAATTTGTGCGGGGGTTCGCGGCAGAAACTTGGTGGCCAGGACGATATCATCGCGTTTCGCCATCTCCCGTAATGCCCGGCCAACGTATCGCTCACTGGAGCCATTCTGGTAGGCTATAGCGGTATCGTAAAAGTTGATGCCCTTTTCAAGGCCATAGCGAATGATGTCGCGGCTTGCTGTTTCGTCCAGCGTCCAGCTATGCTGACCCGTCGACGGATCGCCAAACCCCATGCATCCCATGCAGATGCGGGAAACAAGTAAGTCACTTTTACCGAGCCGGGTATACTGCATTGTTATTCTCCCTCTGGATTATTCACGACGGAATTGAGCAGTTCGACAAGCCTTGAAGCGTGTTCCCGGGCAAGCGTTTTTTGCTGCGCGATTTTGTCGGCATCCCGGTCGGCATAGCTGATACCGCAGGTATAAACCGGCGCCAGCAGCTCAAGATTGCACAGCCTTGCCGTGGTTTCGAACGGAATAAGATACTCTTCAATGGTATGGCCAAAGAAACTGTCGACGGTATAGAGCTCCTCTGGCGCTCCCGTTGTAAAGGAGAGGATCAGCTTTTTACCGCCCAGTTTCGCCGTTGAGCCATGCGCGAAGCCGTGAACAAAGACCTCGTCCAGCCATTTTTTCATTAATCCTGGCAGCCCATACCAGGAAAAAGGGAACTGCCAGACAATCACATCGGCCCTGAGCAGGCTTTCCTGCTCCGCCGCGATGTTGAATTTGCCATCCGGATAGAGCCTGTCCAGACGACGAATCTCAACATCAGGAAGGGCGGTCTCCACTTCATCAAGAATAGTGGCATTGGCGACGGAATGGGTAAGCTCAGGATGACCTGAAATAACAAGGATATTTTTCATTTCAATCAGTTAAACATCTTTGGTGAATATTAAATCCAGTATAGAGTGACAACATTATTTTTTTAGAGCAGTAAAGGCTCATTCACTTTTAGGCAAAAACTAATAATTGTCGGCTGATCACAATGTGCTCAGTCATCATGAAACGGTGAACTAAACCGTGATGCCCAGTAAACGTTCTGCATTGCGAAACGCGATGGCCTCTTTTTCAGCCTTGTTGACGGGCAGACTGTCTATAAAGGTTTTTACACCGTCCAGGGTCTGATAGGGATAATCGACGGAGAACAGGATCCTTTCAGCACCCATTAACGCGTAGATAAACTGGAAGTGCGGCAGTGTTAGCATATGACGGGGTAACGTAAACGTGTTCCTGGAAGGTTCTCGTTAGCGTGCGTGACAGACCCGTTGCAGCCAGTGGCAGGCTGTCATCAAGACGCTGGAGCCAGAAGGGTAACATCTCACCCCAGTGGCCACTGATTACCTGCAAGTGGGGATATTTATCAAATGCACCCGATAACATCAGCCGCAACAAATGGATCCCCGCTTCGTGATGCCAGCCCCAGGCAAACATAGAAAGCCTGGAGTTGACCTCTGCGCTGAAGCCCGTGAAGTAGGCCTGCTGTACGCTTTTAAGCGGTAACCCGGGATGAAGATAGAGTGGCACATTCAGTTTATTAAAGCGGGAAAGCAGGGAGTCGGTCAGGATTATGACCATCAGCGACGGTTTTCCCCCAGTCGCCAAGGAAAGGTGCCTGCTCAAGCGCAACAGGCATACACGCTCGCCCTAACTCGCTGTCGAGATAATTTTCTTCGAGGCAAATGATTTTCATATTCTCACCATTCATACAAAGCAGTAAAAGTGATACAGATTAGAATCACCCGGAACAGCCCGTTCGTGTGTGTCATTCATGACAGTCTGTTCCGGACGGGCTTTACACCATCGGTTTTTCCCAGGCGCCTCGTGTATCCACTCTGGTCTCTGCGGCGAGTTGTTCCAGCAGGATGATTTCCTCATCGCGTAACTGGATGTCTGAAGCGCAGGCGGCGTCCAGAACGTGATGGACTTTAGTCGCACCAACGAGGGGAAGGGTACCTTTCGCAATAGCCCATGCGATGGCTATCTGTGCCACGCTGGCATTCCTTTCGGCTCCCATTTTTTTCATGGCGGCGGTTAGTCTTTCTATCTGCGGCAGTACTGCGTTATAACTTTCGGCCCGGCCACTCCCGGCAGGCATGGGATGATTTGAATCATAACGACCACTGAGCGCGCCTTGCTCCAGGACCATGTAAGCAAAGAACGTGATGTTATTTTGTCGGCAATAATCAAGGATCCCGGCCTCTTCAGAAGCGCGATAGAGCAGGCTGTAGTGATTTTGTACTGCACTGAGGGAATAACCGGAAGCGTTAAGGATTTCATTGGCGCGTCTGATTTGTGCCAGATTGTGGTTGGAAACACCTACGCGTTTTACCTTACCGCTTTGTAAAAGTGGGATCAGTCCTGGTGTCCATTTTTCGACGTCGAGGGGATTATGGATCCAGTAGATATCAATCGCGTCCACGCCCAGGCGCCCAAGGCTGGCCTCAAGCATATCGCTGACAGGCTGCGCAGACTGCTTGTCCGCAATCTGCGGCGTGAATTTGGTGGATAAAATTATGTTCTCGCGGGGAAACTGACGGACTAATGCTCCCAGCGCAGTCTCGGAACTCCCCATACCATATACTGCTGCGGTATCCCAGAGATTGAGGCCCTTACTCATGGCCGCAGTGAACACTTCTGCCATCTGAGTATCAGAAAGATGATTACCAAAGACGGTGTCGCCGCCGGCAAAGCCTGTGCCCCAGGACCATGTACCTAGTGCGACTGGAGGTAGTGTTTTCATATTCAGCTCCTGAAAAAAGGCCGGATCGTGGCTGACTTAAACCGGCCAAGTAAGGTGAGTAACGATGAATTAATTAAGCTGTCCGGCGGAGTGCATTTAACAGCGCCACACCAACCCCATGTGCTGAAGCGGGATTCTGCCCCGTGATAAGGCGATCGTCGGTAACCACGTTTTCAGACCAGTTTGGAGCTTCATGATAAAGCGCACCATGCTCGCGAAGTGCGGTTTCAAGCAGGAAGGGAACCACATCTGTTGTGTGAACTTCTTCCTCTTCCTTGTTGGTAAAGGCCGCCACATTTTTCCCTTTTATCAGGTATTCGCCGCTACTGAGTTTTGCGTCAACCAATGCCGCAGGCCCGTGGCAGACGGCTGAGACAATCCCATCACTTTCATACACTTCGCGGATAATACGCTGGGCATCCTGATTATCACGGAAATCCCACATGGTCCCATGACCACCTGCAAAGAAAACTGCGCTGTAATCGGCACCTTTCAGCTCGGATAACGCAGGTGTTGTTGCCAGGCGCTGCTGAAAATCGGTTTCGTTCCAGTACCAGGCGTTAACAGGGTCGCTGAGGTCAAATCCATCCACCGGTGGCTGCCCCCCGCGAATACTGGCTATTGTTGTTTTTATTCCGGCATCTTCCAGTACTTTCAGCGGATGAGTCAGCTCGGCCAGGAAAAAACCGGTTGGTACACCGGATGCGCCTTTAATCGGATGGCTGGAAACGACACATAGCACTGGTTTATATGCAGGTTTCATATCGGTCCTCACTCTTTATTTTTAAATTCATCGGCGAAGAGATTTTCCCAGTTAATAAAGGAGCCAAGCGGTATACACTCGAAGCTTAGTAAGCCTGCTTTTGCCAACGGGAATTCGGCCATAACGTTCATCGCTTCATCGACAGAGTCACATTCAAGAAAAATAGCGACGCCAGGTCTGTCCTGACGGAAGTAGATGTCGCGGATGAAGCCTGATTTATACAATCCCCAGGCGTGCAGCGCTTCAGCGTTGAGGTGCGGAGCATATTTCTCCAGCGATGCTCCAGGGGCAGGGATATCCAGACATAAAATTCGCATCATAGTCTCCTGAACTCAGGTCGTAGTAGAAAGAGACTAAAGTATAAGAGGCGTATTTCAGGAAGATTAGAGGGTCATTGACTTAAGCATTTTTAGACTGTACTTAATAATCAGGCGAGAATTGCTTTAGGAAAACATTATGAATAACGCTCTTTATAACCAGATTCGCATCTTCCAGAGCATTGCGCGGGAGGGCAATATTTCGGCAGCCGCAAGGAAACTGGAAATTACGCCTCCCTCCGTCAGCAATGCACTAAAGCTGCTGGAAGAGTATATCGGTCATCCGCTTTTTGTGCGTACGACCCGCCGTATAGAGCTGACGGAAACCGGTCAATTATTGCTGGAACAGACCGCTGCGGCGGTGGAGTCGCTGGAAAACTCACTTGAAAGCATTCGCGACCAGCATCAGGAGCCCTCAGGGATGGTGCGAATTACGCTCTCGCGTTTTGCCTACCTGTTAATTCTTAAGCCTGCGATGGCAGAATTCTGTCAGCAATATCCGGGTATACAGTTAGAAATTTCGGTCTACGACGGTACCGTGAATATCATCAAAGAGCGTTTTGATCTGGGGATCCGTTTTGGCGATATTCTTGAGGGAGGGGTGGTGGCCCGACCGTTAATGAAACCGTTTCGTGAAGGATTATATGCATCCTCAGCGTATCTCTCCCGACATGGAACGCCTGAAGTGCCGGCAGATCTCTGTCATCACCAGCTGATTGGTTACCGTTTTATCACCAACAACCGCATCCTTCCGCTGCTCCTGAACGATCGCGGTGAGCAGTTGACCGTTGAGATGCCGGGGCAGTTAATCAGCAACGATATTGACGTTATGGCAGACGGGATCCGTAACGGGCTGGGAATTGGGCGCTTGTTTGAGCCTGTCTGGCAGTTACAGCCGGACAGGGAGCGCTTTATTCCGGTGATGGAGAGCTACTGGAAAACCTACCCGCCAGTGTATCTCTATTACCCCAAAAACGCGGGTAAAACGAAAAGAGTGAAGGCCCTGATTGATTTTCTGATATCCACTACGGGGCGATAAAGACGATAACGCCTCGTTCGGTATGGAGATGCATCGAATGGCATTGTGAGTTTTTTTTCACAGATGGGCGTAATCGTCAGTGGATTTTACATACAAGGATAGCGCCCACATACTGACATCATTAATTAACGTTGGGTGAGGTTTACCGGGGGGAGGGGAAAGCGAACCAGGAGATGGAGGTGGCCAATCTGGTACGAACCGCCGCGTAGCTTGCACGGCAAAAGCTGCTGACTGATTCATCAGTTAAGCTACTGAAAGAGCGGAACACATGAACTTAAGAACAAACCCACCATATTTAACATAATATACATTATGCGCACCAACATAAACCAAGGGAGAATCCAGTCGTTGGCGGTCATGATTGTCCTGCTCATTAACAACGGCCAAACCCCATATCTTACTTAATACCGTATTCTCGGCTTAAGCGACGGTGCAACCTCAACACATTGGTTTCAACTGCCGTCACCACGTTCTCCGGAAAATCTGTCGGTAATGAAGTCTTCACGTTATCCAGTGCTGCCGGAATCATTCTGGCAAAGTCACTCAGGATTTCATGCATCTGCACTTCCGGAAATTTCAGCACCTTTGCTGTCGCCAGAAAATGTCGCGGATAAATTTTATCGATTGCCGTTTTTTTGCCTTTGGATGCGTTAAGCCCCATTGCCAGTTTGAGATCGCTGATGTGTATTCCTGCGCCACCCAATACCGGAAATGCTGAAATGATGTCGTAAAATGGCGTGAGTCGATAACTGCCGCCAGCCTGAATAAATACGGAGAAGTTTTTTGCATGGCCATCCGTTGCGCCAATCAACCACTGGAACACCTGAAACTTCATAAAATCATAGCGATCTTTCAGCGCCTCGCTGGACCCCATCAAAAAAGCCATGATCCGCGCGATGCCTGGGCCTCCATCTGATTCATATTTCACCGATGAAGGTAAACCGAATGTCTGACACATATCCTCCTGTGGCAAGCGAAGTAAAACCGTTCGCTCAGCATTCCAACGCCTGTCAAAACGTTCGACCGCTAACGCGCGCACATTTCCCGCTTTAATGATTTCTGCGTCCGGCACATTCAACCCAAGTTCTTTCGCCAGCAGCAGACAGTAATACTCATTATCAACGCTTTGGCTGAGATCGAGCGTCGCATTGGGCTGCCTGATTTCGCCAATCGGTAATTTAATGATGTGCGTCGTCGGCGTTATTCCTTTCGGAATGCACCAGTCATTGCCTATTCTGAGCAGCGCTGTCTTCTCCTGCGCGCCAGCAACCGAGATGCGAAAGTCATTTTCTTCTCTAATCATGCCCAGAGGGATATCTGCTTTATAAGCCGTTAATACTTCTTCAAGTCTGGCTTCAGTAAGCTTTTCCCATGCCATTATCGGATGCGTTACGGTTTCGTCTTCGGGTATTAACGTCACGGCACCAACGCTGTCTCGCCCTATTTCTGACAATAAATCAAACGGTTGTCTGGATTTGGCATGATAACGTTTAACGATCCGGTCACGTACAATCGGGCTATCGGGTAACAGGTTATCGAAGAAGTTAAATACGGCATCAGAGGTGATATTCCCCCTCTGCAATGGCAGCGAAAGTGATAACGGTCTGGCATAACGGTTGGCTAACCACTCCGGTGCATACTTAAAGGTGTGCGCGCCATTGGCTAACTTCGTTAACTCGCCTACCCGCTGGTTGTTCATCCAAGTGACAAGTTTAGGCATTACCACTCCAGATCTTGCTGTTCTGTTGATTCTGGCGAGGCATTTTTCGTGTCGCATAGCGTCATTGAGAGTTCAAGCGACTGTAAAATCTTAAAAAATGTCGTCAGCGTGGTATTGTCAGGATTGTTTTCGAAATTGGAAATTGTCGCCTGCTTAATACCGATTTTTTTCGCCAGCTCGCTCTGCGTCCAGCCATTTTGCTGACGAACCAGTTTCATTGCATTCGCTAATTGCGTTGGGCTATAGATCTTCTGAAAGCTCATCATGTCATACGTCCACAGCATATTTATCCGCTCAAGGGGATATTATCAGTTTTATCCTTTAGTGAGGATAAAGTCAATCTGGAAACACATCTTATCCGCTCTACGGGATAAACGCTGCGATATCCGCGATCGCGGATAAAAAGGAGGATTTAAAAGTCGTTTGAAGTCGGCAATATTAAGCCGCATGCATCTTCGACATGCGGCTTATACGGTTTACCAGCTATATTTCACACCCAGCATGCCCTGAGTATCGCTATAGCCTTTATCACCTAGTTGCACACCGACATTCCCCCACAGGCTAAGGTTGTTATTTACTTTCGCCTCAACCCCGGTACGTACTTCACCGAGATTACGCGCACCATCACGGCTTACGGTTTGACCATTCATCTTCACGGCGTAGACTTTGCTGTTGTTGATCCAGTTCGCTTCAATGTAAGGCTGGAACTCACGCTGTTTACCATTGTCACGCTGGTGATGACTGTTCAGGTAGGTTTTCACCCCAAGTCGCGTTTGCACGTTTCCGTCACCTTCCGTTTCAATGCGTGTTCCGTCCTTCCGGATATGGTCAGAATCTTTCACACCCATCCAGGTGATTTGCACCTGTGGCTGGACGTACCAGGTATTCAGCGTCCCTTCGCTGCCGCTAAATGTTCCCGCTTCAAAGGTATACCCACCCTCAACAGAGGCCGTCACACCGCGAGAATCATAGTCGTCAGCAGAACGGTTATCGGAACTGACGCTGTTATCAAACCAGTTATACAGCGCCCAGCTGTCAACATAAGCGCCGGTCTTATTCGCATCGTTCTGATACCAGGTCGCGTAAATCCCAGCGCTGTACCCGCTGATGCGCCCATCCGATTTATAACCCACACGATTACTCTGAGTATTACTGTGCTGATTGGCATAGCCTGCCATGACGCCGAGATGCCAGCGATCCTGCGCGTTGCTACTCCACTGCGCCAAATCGCCGCCTAGCTGCAATACATAGCGGTTAGCCTGAGTATTTAGCTGACCGTCACCGGCCCTTGAACGTTCGTGCCCTCCGACATGACGCATCCACATACTGCTTGCCGAACCCTGAGAATGCAGTGAATCTGTATACTGCGGCTCACCCAGACGGTCGTGTAAACGATGGCTAAACAGCGAGTTGGCTGCGGCAATGTTGCTGATATAGCTTCCGGCCTCCGGGCGATAAACTGATGGGCCTTCCGGATCCACAACAGGAGGATTATTGATGGGATCGGGTGTATCCGCTGGCGTTACGCCGTCCCATTTACTGGTCAGATACCAGTTTTTCTCGTCATTCCCCTTCCCTTTAGCCAGCGTGTAGACGTAAGCCCCAGCTTCGACAGTTCCGGTGGTCAGCGCGAAGTTACCTGCAGAATTACCGCCGACCTCAATGAGTTCAATACCGTTGACAGTTTGTGCACCGACGCCGCCAATGTTATCAACCCGAACGCGAGTATTCCCTTGGGTATCGCCTTTCACGTTCATCTTATCGGTGGGCGAATTATCGCCGCCCAGCGTCGCGTTGAACGTCATCAGGCCATTGTTTCCGGTATAGTTACCGTTAACGGTCAGTACATTCCCCGGTTTTCCTCCTTCGCTGTTCATTTGAACCGTGCCACCATTCTCCAGGTTACCGCCGACAGTGGTTTTAGCGACACGCAGTGTCCCCCCTGGCATAACGTTCACATCACCTGCAGTGGTGACATTTCCCGACATCACACCGCTGTTATGGATATTAATGTGTTGACTTGCCATATTAATGGCAGAGTCGGAACCGAAAGCAATTTCACCACCCACGATATCCGTCGTACCCTGATACGCCGCGGAATCTTTGTTAAGAGTCAGGATCCCGGTCCCCAGTTTTGTCACATCACCGCTACCGCTGATACTGTGCGTCATCGCCCAGCTACGCTCAGTGGAGATGGTGAGCAGGCCATTATTGATAACGGAAGCATCACCCAGGTTTTTCTGCTCGTTGACGCTGAGCGCGCTGCCTGTATCAATGTTGAATTGCCCCACAAAGCGGCTATTATCGCCATCCAGCTCTACATCTGTCCTGGCGGTTGCGCTCACGATACCCTTCCCGCTTATGCTATTACGCAGTTCGCCGGTCACATTTTTTAGCGTTAACAGACCGTCATTGGCAATATTTCCTCTGCCTAACCCCTGCGTATTATCGAGGCTGACTTCGGCATTTGGGCTAATGCTGGTTAACGCATTGTAGCGTGCATTAAGCCCCTCGATAGCCAGTGTTCCCCCTGTAACATTCAGGTTTCCGCCACCTGTCAGTTCGCCCTGACTGATCCCACCTTTATTCACCGTCAGCGACCCCTCTTTAAACAAAACAGTCGAACCCATCAGCCCGGTGAATGTCTCTACCGTCTGGGCCGATCCATTAAGATCGACGATGGCCGCGTTGCTGATGTTCAGTTCCCGAGTATTGCCCAGCGCGCCATCCGCATCGGTACGTAATGTCCCCATCTGAACGTAGGTTGCCCCCTGATAGTCGTTCTGACCGTTAGAAAGCGAAACCTGTCGCACCGTATTGATTGCCAGATCCCCTTCACCACCGATTTTTGCCGACATATCGGCCGTTGCGCCATAGGCTCCGCCATGTTCGGCTAACGTCAGCTTTTGCCCACCATGGATGTTCAGCGCTTTCAGCCCATAGTTAACGTACAAACCATCACCTGGTGCGGTCGTGAGGCGGAATCCATAATCACCCTCGGCGACCACTATTCCGTTTTGTGCAATGTGTAACGTTTTGTCCGCTTCCACCTCGTCGCCCTGTAAATCACGTAACGTTAATGAGCCACCCGACCCAATAACCGTTTGCGCCTTCACCAGTTGAACGCCGACATGGCTATCATCGTGTTCCAGCAAATTGAGCGTCGTCAGAGGGTTATTCGCCATGGGATCATTCCACGGTTTAGGCACGTCGATAAGCACGTCGCCCGTCCCGTTTACCTGATAGTTACGGCCTTTCCAGGTGTAGTCACCCGCGCCGACAACCAGTGTATCGACGCTGATATATCCCTCCGCAAGCGTCGCAGCAGGTATATCCGTATCGAAAGTGAGCGTACCGCCATTCATGGCTAGTCCACCAATGGATTGCTCTCCCACTTTTACCGATGTGGTATTTTCACTGTCAGACTGCAGCATCGCGTGAGTAAGCGCAGCGGTGTTGTCGCGTTCCAGTGCGAAGGTACTGTCTTTCAGTTGGGCAACACCGGCGAATTCAGTCCCTGCTGCATGGGTAAAGCCAAACATTTTGTCGGAGGATGACAGCTGCACTCGCATCAAGCCATCGCCTTTGAGCGCATTGGTCAGCGTGTAATCTCCCGCACTGTTCGTTGATGCGAGAATGTCGAGCGTACCGGGGCTTGCAATGGTTACTTCACTCGAACCCATGCCAGTTACCCCATCTGCCGTATGTGACGCAATGGTCAGGAGGCCGCCATTGACCAACGTTTTACCGCTATAAGTATTCCCTGCATTGAACACCGTATGGCCTGCATCATGCATCACTTTTCCGTCTTTATCGTCACCCGTAATCAGCATATCGACCTGGTAGCCGGCATCACTGTTATTGGTATGATTAAAGACAAAAACGCCTTCGCCAAGACCAAACTCCACTTTCGTCGCATTGGTGATAAATCCGGCATCTGCCGCCGCCTCACCGTGAGCAGCACCAATGTTTAGCGTTCCTACAGCAGGCGCAAAAACACCTAAGTAAACTTCTCCACCTTCGACATTCAGCGTACCGTTATTCGTCAGGGTTAACGTACCTGTGCCAGTCGTCCCTACGTTCATATTGAATGTTTCAAGAAGAGAGTTCTGCCCATCCACCCGCACGTCGCCCTTACTTTTGTCATTGAGAGCTATTTGTGTATCACGCGCTTTAACTATACCTCCGGTGGTAATATTCAGTTCACCCGCGCCTAATACACCGACCTGTAGTAATTGGGCGTTAGTAGATGATGTCTTTAAATTCCAGAGACTATCCGTTGAAATATTAACTATCCCCTTACCGGAGGCATTTCCTCCGATAAATCCATAGCCCGTTGAATTAAGAGTGGCACCATTACTGACATTTACGATGCCGCTACCAAAATTACCGACATTGATACCTACAGTATCGAACGATGATGTCGCATCCATCAGGTTCAGTGTGCCGATACCGCTTGCTTTATCGCCCAAAAAAGTAATATTTTGCGATACGAACTTACCGCCATCGCTGATATTGAGGTTTCCGACACCCGCAACACCAATGGTGGTATAGACATTCTTATTGACCTCCCACATCCCCCCCGTGGTGATGCTGACATTCCCGACGCCGGTTTCTCCATAACCGAGTGAGCTTCCTCCGTTGCTGACAACAAGCCCCTCATTACTGATATTCATTTCGCCGTGGCCGTCATAACCAAGATTAGTTCCGAGATTAGTGATAACGGAGTTCTTATCCTTAATAGTAATGTTGCCTGTGCCTGTTTCTTTCATCCCCGCAGTGATAATTCCCGAATCTACTTTTCCTTCACTCGAGACATTAAGTTCACCGTCGCCAGCATCACCGATATAGATATAGCGGAAAGCTTCGCCCGTTCCGAGGAAATTCCAATGCCCTTTATCGGTCACGTTGACGACACCGTGGGACCCGTCCTGAACGCCCACAAATGAATATTCTTTGTTATTAATCAGTCCATTATTGGAAATATTGACTTTGCCATTACCGAAATATCCATTATAGAGTCTGCGTACCGTGATAACAGAGTCTTGATCCTGCACATTCAGGGTTCCGATACCGGTGGCATTGCCACCGATAATCGTATTTTCAGCCGTAATCAGCCCCCCCTCGCGAATAGTCGCTTCCCCCGTGCCTTGATTGCCAATTTGAAATTCAATTGAGGAATCATTATTTTTTATTAGCCACTCGCCACCCTTTTCAACGACAACCTTACCATTGCTGTTCGCCTGATATCCTACAATGGCGACGATTGAACTCGTGACGTAACCCTTATCCGTAATATTTAATGAGCCTGTACCGTAACTCCCTATTTCGAATAATTCGGTCGTCAGAACCGAGTACTCTCCCTCAACATTGACCGTCCCGACGCCTCCTGTCGAAGAACCTATCCTTAAATATCCTCCGTCAACGTGACCCTTCTGTTTAATATTCAGCGTCCCCGTACCGGATTGACCCACATTTAAAGGCCTTGCATTATTTCCGCTATCATACAATCGCCAGGTGCCACCCAAAACATTAACGGTACCCTCCGAGTCCTCATTAGCGCCAATGACGCTGGTAGTAATAGTGGTTAAGGAAGCATTACCGCCAGCCAAAATATTAAGCACTCCAGTGCCATACCACCCAACCAGGTAGGCATCGTAAGCAATATCAGTATTAATATTGGTAATCTGACCATTATCAACTTCCAGACTCGCACCACACGCTGAACCGCTTAGTGCCAGCAAAACACCCAGCGTCAATCTACTGAATTTCGTTGTCAGTCCAGAGGATTTACGCAAATTAACCGTTGATGTTTTACCTACCCTGCGAGTTAATTCCGAGCAGGCCTGAAATACCTGTAGGGTGCAATTCCATATCACGCGATAGATTCTATTCATATAAACGCTCCATATACAAACAATACAGCCACGAAAGAGATGAGTCGTCAGACATTAAAAATGAAACTTATTAAATTGTCAGAGGTCTGTATTGAGTGTTGGTTGGAGGTGGGAAGGTGTCAATTTGGCTAATTTGCTAATACTTTCGAAGCGATAGATTAAAAATTGCATAGTTCTTATTTTATTTAAAAATGAACCATGAGTTATTGTTGCTTAATAAGAAAAATGTTTCTTTCAATAAGAAAATTACCATCATCATATTTAACAAAGAATAGCACTAATTGCTAAAAAAAGAAGTTTATTAAACCCCTTTTTCATCCATTAATGCCTTTAGGAATATTCGATATAAAATAAGGGTTATGCTTAATGCTTTAAGAAAAATAGCAATTTCCCCTTGAATATATTACGGGCGATGGAACGATGAATCTGCAAGCTGGCATTTAACAAACCAGCTCTAAAAGAAGGGAAATAAGAATACTCAAAAAACAGCCACGGTCATCATGATGTGGCTGTCAATGAAACTATAACCCAGGCGCTTTCCATAACGACGTCGTCAGTCCATGATCAACCAGCCCCAGCTGATCCTGATAAACTGCCTGCCACTTATCCCGTGAATCCTGATAAAGTTCATGCTTTTCCGGGTCTGGTGTGTGCGTCCGTTCCCAGCGAACCAGGCGTTCTCCGGTTTCTGCCATTGATGAAAAAATTCCGGCACCGACGCCAGCTGCAATGGCACATCCTAATGCGGTGGCTTCTTTGACCACCGGAATATTGACGGGTAATCCCGAGACATCAGCGAGAATTTGACTCCATAATTTCCCTTTTGAACCTCCGCCTGCAAAGACTAACGATGAAGGATGAATATTCGAGAAATCAGCGATTTGTTGCAAATTACACGCTGATACAATCGCCGCATTTTCTTCCAGCGCACGGAACAACGTCGCTTTGTTACATTTATCCGGATCAATAGACAAATTAATAAAGGAAGGCGCAGCGTGATACCAGGTTTTAAAGCGCATTCTGTCGGAGAATATCGGCATTACGCCCCACGACCCAGGCGGCACCCGACTTGCCATCTCTTCCAGCAGCGTATAGGTGTCGATGCCTAAACGTTCGGCAATCAGTTTTTCTTCGGCACAGAAAGCATCGCGGAACCAGCGCATGGTGAGTCCGGTAAAAAAGCTTATAGATTCAGCTTGTACCATGCCAGGAATAACATGAGGATTAACGCGCACGTTCATTTCTGGGTCTGTCACCGGCGCGGCTAAGTTTACAACTTGCTGCCAGAATGTGCCGCCAAGAACAGCGGTTTGTGCCGGACGCACAACGCCTAACCCCAGGCAACCAAGTTGCACGTCGCCTCCTCCAACGACCACCGGAGTGCCCGCCTTCAGACCGCAGAGTTCCGCCGCTTGTGAACTTACCACGCCCAGCAATGTGCCGGTTTCTTTGACAGGAGAAAGAATATCGGCCCGCAGTCCGGCCATATCCAGCAATGCAGGTTTCCAGTCACGGGTGGTTAGGTCAAGAAGTCCCGTGGTGCCAGCGTTAGAGGGATCCACCGCCAGTTCGCCGCTGAGCATATAGGCCAGCCAGTCGCTGATCATGGTGATGGTCGACGCCTGTCGGTAGATATCAGAACGATGGTGCGCCAGCCAAAGTAATCTGGGAATAGCGCTTAAAGCCAGCGTTTGTCCGGTGGCGCGATAAACTTCGTTTTCAAAGGTATTGTTGTGCAGTTCTTTAAGTTCGCTAACTTCGCGCGCCGCTCTGGCATCCACATTGGCGCAGGCCCAGATCGGTGTTCCTTCATTGTTATATAAAACAATGCCTTCGCGCATCGAACATGCCGAAACGGCAGCGATATACTCCGGGGCTATGCCGGCGTTGTGCAGCGCCTGGCGCATACACTCACACGCCAGTTGCCAGTTTTTGTTGAGATCAAACTCCATAGAACCAGGAACGTCCGGTACTGCCAGGTGCCGCCACTCCGCCTGTCCCACTGCTATTTGATTGCCTTCCAGGTCGAATATCACAGCCCGAATACTTCCGGTGCCTGCATCCAGCGCCATCAGGTAGTACTTTGATTCTGAAGGGGTAAAGAGTCGAGCCATTAGATTATCCTCGGCTTATGCGTTCTGTCTGTTCCTCTGTACGTTCTCCATCATTCCCGGTAATAAGGTCATGCAAATTTAACTACGTAAAATCGCCGCTGCAGTATCCTGATCGGTAACCAGTGCGTTGATATAACCGCCTTTCATTGCAGCGGCAATGGCTTCGGCTTTATTTTCTCCCCCTGCCACGCCAACCCGGACGGGAATAGTCTTCAGCGCGCTTAAAGGTAAGCCAATCAGTTCGTTATGTATTTTGATATCCGTGACAACGTCACCTTTTGCATCAAAAAAGTAGCCTAAAATGTCGCCAACAGCCCCTTTTCGACCAATCATTAACTGTTCGCCCTGGCTGATATAGCCGGAGCGAATGATTGTTGCGTCGTCTTGTTGACTCACAGCCCCAATGCCGACAATCGCCACATCCGCTGCTTGCGCGGCTAGCAGAACATCTTTGACGCAATTTTCATTTTTTAGCGTACGGGCAATGTCAGCGGAGGATGCCCGCAACGGAGCCGGAATAATATTCACACTGCACGCCGCGTTAAGCTGCCCGATACCCGTCATATAAGAACCGACGCCACCGGAGAGCGTGACCAGGCGAATTTGCTGTGACGAAATAAAACCACTTAAGCGTTGCAGCGTATTCATGGTTGCCTCGCCAAAACCAATCGCCAGCATCTGTTGTGGTTGAAGTAAACTCATCAACATATGCGCCGCGCCTATCCCTAGTCGCCCGCCGACATCAGCATCCGCAAGCCCTGGGATCACCCGGACATGTTGCAGCGAAAACTGACGACGTAATTGTGTTTCATATTCCAGACAGCCTTCAAAGCGAGAATTAATCTGTACGCGAATAATGCCGGATTGATGCCCTTTCTCCAGTAATCGCGACACTTTCAAACGGGTCAGGCCGAGACGATCGCTGATCTCACTCTGGGTCAGCCCGTCGTGGTAGTAAAACCACGCAATCCGCGCGACCTGTTCTTCTTCACACATTCCCTGTTCTGAAATTACCGAATCGTTGATTGTCATAATTCATTCTTCACTTTGAACATACTTAAATCTTTAATGCAATTGTTCAGTTCTTGCGCATTTATATCTGTGATGGCAACCACAGTTTGACTCTACGAGCATGAACAAACGCAACCGTGAAAATCAAAATAGCATAAATTGTGATCTATTCGTCGGAAATATGTGCAATGTCCACCTAAGGTTATGAACAAATTAAAAGCAGAAATACATTTGTTCAAAACTCACCTGCAAAACTGAACGGGGGAAATATGCAAACGAGTGATACCCGCGCGTTACCGCTACTTTGCGCCCGCTCGGTTTATAAACAGTATTCAGGGGTTAATGTCCTGAAAGGCATCGATTTTACGTTGCATCAGGGGGAGGTCCACGCCCTGCTCGGCGGCAATGGTGCCGGTAAATCGACGTTAATGAAGATTATTGCCGGTATTACCCCTGCTGATAGCGGTACGCTGGAGATTGGGGGCAACAACTACACCAGATTAACGCCAGTTCATGCTCATCAGCTGGGTATTTATCTCGTTCCCCAGGAACCGCTGCTTTTCCCAAGCCTGTCGATAAAAGAAAACATCTTGTTTGGGCTGGCAAAAAAACAGCTCTCCATGCAGAAAATGAAGAACTTGCTGGCGGCGCTGGGCTGCCAGTTTGATCTGCATAGTCTGGCAGGCTCACTGGATGTTGCCGATCGCCAAATGGTGGAAATCCTCCGCGGGCTGATGCGCGACTCGCGGATTCTGATCCTCGATGAACCTACCGCCTCGCTTACCCCCGCCGAAACCGAACGTTTGTTTCGTCGCTTGCAAGAGCTGCTTGCTACTGGCGTGGGTATTGTTTTTATCTCGCATAAGCTGCCGGAAATTCGCCAGATTGCCGATCGAATTAGCGTGATGCGCGACGGAACCATCGCCTTAAGCGGCAAAACCAGCGAACTGTCTACCGACGACATTATTCAGGCCATCACGCCAGCGCTACGGGAAAAATCGCTCTCTGCCAGCCAAAAATTATGGCTGGAATTACCTGGCAACCGCCCACAACATGCCGCCGGAACGCAGGTGCTGACACTGGAAAATCTGACCGGCGAAGGTTTCAGGAATGTCAGCCTGACGCTCAATGCCGGAGAAATTCTGGGCCTGGCTGGGCTGGTGGGAGCCGGACGCACAGAACTGGCCGAGACGCTCTATGGTCTGCGTACTTTGCGTGGCGGACGCATTATGCTGAATGGTAAAGAGATCAATAGATTATCCATCGGAGAACGTTTACTGCGCGGTCTGGTTTATCTGCCGGAAGATCGCCAGTCATCCGGACTGAATCTCGATGCTTCACTGGCGTGGAACGTCTGCGCCCTCACTCATAACCTTCGTGGATTCTGGGCGAAAACCGCGAAAGATAATGCCACGCTGGAACGTTATCGTCGGGCGCTGAATATTAAATTTAACCAACCAGAACAAGCTGCACGGACCTTATCCGGCGGCAACCAGCAAAAAATCCTGATTGCCAAATGCCTGGAAGCTTCGCCGCAAGTATTGATTGTCGATGAGCCGACGCGCGGCGTGGATGTCTCGGCGCGTAATGATATCTACCAACTGTTGCGCAGCATCGCCGCACAGAATGTGGCTGTGCTGCTTATCTCCTCTGATCTCGAAGAGATCGAACTGATGGCAGATCGCGTGTATGTGATGCATCAGGGCGAAATTGCCCACTCTGCACTGACCGGGCGCGATATTAATGTCGAGACCATTATGCGCGTTGCCTTCGGCGATAGTCAGCGTCAGGAGGCGTCATGCTGAAATTTATTCAGAACAACCGTGAAATCACGGCACTGCTGGCGGTGGTGCTGCTGTTTGTATTACCCGGTTTTCTCGACCGTCAGTATTTAAGTGTGCAAACGCTGACCATGGTTTATAGCAGCGCGCAAATCCTGATCCTGCTGGCAATGGGCGCGACGTTGGTGATGCTCACGCGCAATATCGATGTTTCGGTAGGTTCGATTACCGGAATGTGCGCAGTGCTGTTGGGAATGTTACTGAACGCGGGGTATTCACTACCTGTTGCTTGTGTCGCGACTTTACTGCTTGGTTTGCTCGCGGGATTTTTCAACGGTGTCCTGGTCGCGTGGCTAAAGATCCCTGCCATTGTCGCCACCCTCGGTACATTAGGATTGTACAGGGGCATCATGTTGCTGTGGACTGGCGGTAAATGGATTGAGGGGTTACCCGCCGAACTGAAACAACTCTCCGCCCCGCTACTGTTTGGCGTTTCAGCAATTGGTTGGTTGACGATAATTCTGGTGGCATTTATGGCCTGGCTGCTGGCGAAGACGGCGTTTGGACGCAGTTTTTATGCCACGGGCGATAATTTGCAGGGCGCTCGTCAACTGGGCGTTCGTACGGAAGCCATTCGCATTGTGGCATTTTCGTTGAACGGCTGCATGGCGGCACTGGCGGGGATTGTGTTTGCTTCGCAGATTGGTTTTATCCCCAACCAGACCGGTACCGGGCTGGAGATGAAAGCAATTGCAGCCTGCGTGCTGGGCGGCATTAGTTTGCTCGGCGGTTCCGGCGCGATCATCGGTGCGGTACTCGGCGCATGGTTCCTGACGCAGATCGATAGTGTACTGGTGCTGTTGCGCATTCCGGCATGGTGGAATGATTTTATCGCGGGCCTGGTTCTGCTGGCGGTGCTGGTGTTTGATGGACGCCTGCGTTGTGCGCTGGAACGTAATCTGCGGCGGCAAAAATATGCCCGCTTTATGATGCCACCGCCATCCGTTAAACCCGCTTCGTCAGGTAAAAAACGGGAGGCCGCGTAATGCGTATTCGCTACGGTTGGGAACTGGCTCTTGCCGCACTGCTCGTTATTGAGATTGTTGCATTTGGTGCAATTAACCCGCGGATGTTAGATCTCAATATGTTGCTGTTCAGCACCAGTGACTTTATCTGCATTGGCATTGTCGCCCTACCGCTGACGATGGTGATTGTCAGTGGTGGGATCGATATTTCGTTTGGTTCGACCATCGGCCTCTGCGCCATTGCATTGGGCGTATTGTTTCAAAGTGGTGTGCCGATGCCGCTGGCGATTCTCCTGACCTTACTGCTCGGCGCATTGTGCGGGCTGATCAACGCCGGATTAATTATCTATACCAAAGTTAACCCGCTGGTGATTACGCTTGGCACGCTGTATCTGTTTGCCGGAAGCGCCCTGCTGCTTTCCGGGATGGCCGGAGCGACGGGGTACGAAGGTATTGGTGGATTCCCGATGGCGTTTACAGATTTCGCTAACCTGGATGTACTGGGACTCCCCGTTCCGCTGATTATCTTCCTGATATGTCTCCTCGTTTTCTGGCTCTGGCTGCATAAAACCCATGCCGGACGTAACGTGTTTTTAATTGGGCAAAGCCCGCGTGTGGCGGTTTATAGCGCGATTCCAGTTAACCGCACCTTGTGTGCGCTCTATGCCATGACGGGGCTGGCGTCTGCGGTCGCCGCTGTGCTGCTGGTATCGTATTTTGGTTCAGCACGTTCCGATCTCGGTGCGTCGTTTCTGATGCCCGCCATCACCGCCGTAGTGCTCGGCGGTGCCAATATTTATGGTGGTTCTGGTTCCATTATCGGCACCGCCATTGCGGTTTTATTAGTGGGATATTTGCAACAAGGTTTGCAAATGGCAGGAGTGCCAAATCAGGTGTCCAGCGCCCTTTCCGGTGCGCTACTTATCGTCGTTGTCGTAGGTCGTTCCGTTAGCCTGCATCGCCAGCAAATTAAAGAGTGGCTGGCGCGTCGGGCCAATAACCCATTGCCATAAAGGATATCTTCATGACACTTCATCGCTTTAAGAAAATCGCCTTACTTAGCGCGCTTGGCATTGCCGCAATCTCTATGAATGTGCAGGCCGCAGAGCGTATTGCATTTATTCCCAAACTGGTTGGCGTGGGATTTTTTACCAGCGGTGGCAACGGCGCACAACAAGCGGGTAAAGAGCTGGGCGTTGATGTGACCTACGACGGGCCGACAGAACCCAGTGTTTCTGGTCAGGTACAGTTGATTAATAACTTCGTCAATCAGGGCTATAACGCCATTATCGTTTCTGCGGTTTCGCCTGATGGCTTGTGTCCTGCACTGAAACGCGCCATGCAACGTGGTGTGAGAGTGCTGACCTGGGACTCTGATACCAAACCGGAGTGCCGCTCTTACTACATTAATCAGGGAACGCCCGCCCAGTTGGGAGGTATGTTGGTGGATATGGCGGCGCGTCAGGTGAATAAAGACAAAGCCAAAATCGCGTTTTTCTACTCAAGCCCCACCGTTACGGACCAAAACCAGTGGGTGAAAGAGGCGAAAGCGAAAATCGCCAAAGAGCATCCAGGCTGGGAAATTGTCACTACGCAGTTTGGCTATAACGATGCCACTAAATCGTTACAAACCGCAGAAGGAATATTAAAAGCCTATAGCGATCTCGACGCCATTATCGCCCCCGACGCCAACGCCCTGCCCGCTGCCGCACAAGCCGCAGAAAACCTGAAAAATGGCAAAGTTGCGATTGTCGGATTCAGTACGCCAAACGTGATGCGTCCGTATGTGGAACGCGGCACGGTGAAAGAATTTGGCCTGTGGGATGTGGTTCAGCAAGGCAAAATTTCAGTTTATGTCGCGGATGCATTATTGAAAAAAGGATCAATGAAAACGGGCGACAAGCTGGATATCCAGGGCGTAGGTCAGGTGGAAGTCTCGCCAAACAGCGTTCAGGGCTATGACTACGAAGCGGATGGTAATGGCATCGTACTGTTACCGGAGCGCGTGATATTCAACAAAGAGAATATCGGCAAATACGATTTCTGATGTGCATTACTTAACCGGAGTACGTTATGGCAGATTTAGACGATATTAAAGATGGTAAAGATTTTCGTACCGATCAACCGCAACAAAATATCCCTTTTACCCTGAAAGGTTGCGGTGCGCTGGATTGGGGAATGCAGTCACGCTTATCACGGATATTTAATCCGAAAACGGGTAAAACCGTGATGCTGGCCTTTGACCATGGTTATTTTCAGGGGCCGACTACCGGACTTGAACGCATTGATATAAATATCGCCCCGCTGTTTGAACATGCCGATGTATTAATGTGTACGCGCGGCATTTTGCGCAGCGTAGTCCCCCCGGCGACCAATAAGCCGGTGGTACTACGGGCGTCAGGTGCAAACTCTATTCTGGCGGAATTAAGTAATGAAGCCGTGGCGTTATCGATGGATGATGCCGTGCGCCTGAACAGTTGCGCGGTGGCGGCGCAGGTTTATATCGGCAGCGAATATGAACATCAGTCGATCAAAAATATTATTCAACTGGTCGATGCCGGAATGAAAGCGGGAATGCCCACCATGGCCGTGACAGGCGTGGGCAAAGATATGGTGCGCGATCAGCGTTATTTCTCTCTCGCGACTCGAATCGCCGCTGAAATGGGGGCGCAGATTATCAAAACTTATTATGTCGAAAAAGGTTTTGAACGGATTGTTGCCGGATGTCCGGTACCCATTGTTATTGCTGGCGGTAAAAAACTACCGGAGCGCGAGGCGCTTGAAATGTGCTGGCAGGCTATCGATCAGGGCGCTTCTGGTGTGGATATGGGGCGTAATATTTTCCAGTCTGACCATCCGGTGGCGATGATGAAAGCCGTACAGGCGGTGGTTCACCATAACGAAACGGCTGATCGGGCATATGAACTCTATCTGAGTGAAAAACAGTAACTGCGGATTTAAGGAGAAGAATTATGCACGTCACACTGGTTGAAATTAACGTTCATGAAGACAAGGTTGACGAGTTTATCGAAGTTTTTCGCCAGAACCACCTGGGCTCTGTACAGGAAGAAGGCAATTTGCGCTTCGATGTCTTACAGGACCCGGAAGTGAATTCGCGCTTTTATATCTACGAAGCCTATAAAGATGAAGACGCAGTGGCATTCCATAAAACCACGCCCCACTACAAAACCTGTGTCGCGAAACTGGAATCTTTAATGACCGGGCCGCGTAAAAAACGTCTGTTCAATGGGTTGATGCCGTGAGGCGAATTTATCAATTTTATCTACAATTGGGGTAACGCGCTGACGGGAGTAAAAAAATGTCTGACTGGAACCCCTCTTTATATCTGCACTTTGCCGCTGAACGATCGCGTCCGGCGGTGGAGCTGCTTGCCAGAGTGCCGCTGGAGAATATCGAATACGTTGCCGATCTTGGCTGTGGCCCAGGTAACAGCACCGCCCTTCTACAACAACGTTGGCCTGCTGCCAGGATAACGGGCATCGACTCATCTCCGGCGATGGTTGCCGAAGCACGCAGTGCTTTGCCGGACTGCCTGTTTGTGGAAGCAGATATCCGCAACTGGCAACCGGAACAGGCACTCGATCTGATTTTTGCTAATGCCTCACTGCAATGGCTGCCCGACCACTACGAATTGTTTCCTCATTTGGTTTCGTTACTCAGTCCGCTGGGCGTGCTGGCAGTACAGATGCCAGATAACTGGCTGGAGCCGACCCATGTGCTCATGCGCGAAGTTGCCTGGGAACAAAACTACCCGGATCGCGGGCGTGAGCCGCTGGCTGGCGTTCATGCTTACTACGATATTCTGAGTGAAGCCGGATGTGAGGTCGATATCTGGCGAACCACTTACTATCACCAGATGCCGTCGCACCAGGCGATTATCAATTGGGTGACCGCCACTGGATTACGTCCGTGGTTACAGGATCTGACCGAGAGCGAACAGCAGCATTTTCTTACGCGCTACCATCAGATGCTGGAAGAGCAATATCCCCTCCAGGAGAACGGACAGATATTGCTGGCATTTCCGCGTCTGTTTATTGTTGCCCGCCGTACGGAGTAATTATCACGTCAGCTGGTAATGGCGATCGGGAAGAATTTTCGCTGGAATTTCTGTTTCATCGTTCATCTGTAACAGGTCAATTTCAATAGCGTTGCAGATGGCATCCAGCGGTAAATCATTGTTTTCAGTACCGAAGGGATCTTCCAGTTCTTCCGCCAGACAATCCAGCGAAATAAAAGTGTAGGAAATCAGCACAGAGATAAAAGGCGTCATGTAATGCAGATCCACGACCAGCGCGAACGGCAGCATGATACAAAACAGATAAACGGTACGATGCAAAATCAGGGTGTAGGCAAAGGGAATTGGCGTATAGGCAATGCGCTCGCAGCCTGCCAGAACCGCTGAAATATCATTAAGCCGATCGTTGAGGCTAATAAACAGGATATCTGAAAGCTGTCCATTGCGGCGCTGAACCGCCAACCACTCCCCCATTATTAACAAGATACGGTTAGCTGGAGAGTTCGAAGCCAGTACACGCTGAAGATCTTCCGTCTTGAGATATTGAGCCAGCACTTCCGCCTGTGGTTGTTTGCGTAATGTCATGCGTAAACAGTGAGCGAAGGCGATTTGCAGCCGGGCAAATTCCCTTACACTTGCCGAATCTGGCAATGTCGTTTTTACCTCCCGCAGTAACGACCGTGAGGCAATCATCAACTGCCCCCAAAGTTTTCGCGCTTCAACGTAACGGGCGTACCCGGCATTATTACGAAAACCAAGAAAAATGGCGATGGCGACACCGAGAATGCTGAACGGTGCGAGGGTGAATTTGATGCCCAGATGCGTGTACCAAGGCAGCATGAAAATAACAGCGATAGAAAAGAGAAAATTGAGTAGTAAGCGCGAGGATATCTTGGATAATACTGAGCCATGCCAGACAAAAATACGGCGCAGCCAGTGTTGTTGTGGACGAACTATCATGGTTATCTTCAGGCGTGGAAAAGTCGCCCTATTAAACGTGATTACGATCACATTCTCAAGACGCTACGTACAAATTACCTACAAGCTTACAACATTTACAGGTGTGGCATATGGCACCCGTTAATGATAAAGGCACATAGGATGTTGTAACTAATATAGTGAAATAAGAAACCCGGTCGAAACCGGGTTCAGAGTATTAGCACAACGGACGTACAGCTTCGCGCATTCCTTTTTCGAGAATCACATCCAGGTCATTAGCCACCTGCTCGACCAGACCAGGCACTTGCGTCAGGTCCTGCTCCCAGTGGTCTTTTTCTGCCAAAACAATCGCTACCAGTTCCTGGGTACCGATAACACGGTCACGATGCTGACTCCAGAGTTGCTGATAACGTTCCAGCCAGTGTGCATCGTCCTGTACCGGATATGTTTCTCCGTTACGCTCACCACGATAGAACGCAATCAATGCCGCTAATGCGAAAGTAAGGCGCGCCGGAAGTGTGCCGTTTGCCTTCTGCCCTGCCAGCAGCTGCGGCAGGATGCGGGTGCGGAACTTGGTCATACCGTTGAGCGCGATAGACAGCAGCTGATGCTTAATGTACGGGTTACGGAAACGCCCGGTGACTGCACTGGCGAAAGATTCCAGTTCATCACGAGGCAAATCCAGTACCGGAATAATTTCTTCGTAGATGGCTTTTTCAACGAATGCGCAAATTTCAGCATCGTTCATCGCTTCACCTACGGTATCCAGCCCTGCCTGGAACGCCACCGGCACCAGCGCGGTGTGCGCACCGTTGAGGATTGCCACTTTGCGTTCTTTATACGGTTTAATATCGTCAACAATCAGCACGTTGAGCGGATATTTGTCCAGGCGCAGCTCAGTCGCTAAGGATTTCGGCCCCTGAATCACAAACAGGTAAAAGTGTTCAGCGGTGTCGAGGAAACCATCGTGATAACCCAGTTCTTCTTCCAGTTTAGCCACTTCATCGCGCGGATAACCGGTAACGATACGGTCCACCAGCGTAGAACAGAAGCTGTTAGCCTGATCCAGCCATTGAATAAATGCTTCTGGCAGTGCCCACTCTTGCGCATAGCGCAGCACCAGTTCACGCAACGCGTCGCCATTGTAGTCAATCAACTCACACGGAATGATGATCCAACCTTTATCCAGCGCACCGTTGAAATGGCTAAAGCGTTCGAACAGCAGACGGGTCAGTTTTGCCGGATAGCTTACCGCTGGTGCGTCATCGAATTTATCGCCCGCATGGTAGCTGATCCCCGCTTCGGTGGTGTTAGAGAAAACAAAGCGCATTTCCGGGTTGTGCGCCAGTTTCAGGAATTCATCGTATTCACTGTAGACGCTGATTTCACGATTAACCGAGCGAATCAGACGCGCGTCGCTGACCGCTTCCCCCTTCTCATTCAGGCCACGGATAATGGTGGTGTACAGACCATCCTGCGTGCTCAGTGACGGCGGGAATGAAGTTTCAATCGGACGAACAACGACCACGCCAGAATTCAGATCGGTGTGCTCATTCAGGAGATCGATTTGCCAGTCAACAAAGGCGCGCAGGAAGTTACCTTCACCAAACTGAATGATACGTTCTGGATACTGTGCACCGGGAAAATCGCGACGATTTAGTGTTTTCACAATGGGTTCCCTTCTGATTAGTCATACAACCTGTTTGAATTGGTACGACAGGTTAGCAAACTTTAATACGCCGAACCCCTGTTTTGATCAACTCCTGATGATTAATGAGCAGTTTTATGAGAAAAGTGTGGCGCGGATCATGGTTTAATCGAGGAACTACGCCTTTTCCTGGATCATAAAGTGGTAGAACACATTCCATTAAAATCGCTGTGAATGAATAAAGATGTCAGACAACTTCCTCACCGTAACGCATAGTGCTGGTACGGTTGCGCCCATCTTTCTTCGAGCGATACAGACACGTATCGGCTTCGACCATCAATTTATTAAAATCATCGGTCAGCGTTCGGTACGATGCGCGACCACTACCGACGCCAATACTTACCGTGAGATAAAGCGTTTTTTGTTGCCAGGTGAACGGTTGCAGTTCAACGCCTTTACGGATTTTTTCCGCCATTAGCAGACCATCGACAGGATTCACCGACGGCACTGCAACAGCAAATTCTTCGCCGCCCATGCGCGCCACCAGCCCCTTATCACCGACAATCTTCTGAATATGCCGGGCAAACACGCTTAACACTTTTAGACTGGCCCCCTGAATCTCCAGACAACCAATATCACTTATTTAAGTGATAGTCTTAATACTAGTTTTTAGACTAGTCATTGGAGAGCAGATGATTGATGTCTTAGGACCGGAGAAACGCAGACGGCGTACTACACAGGAAAAGATCGCTATTGTTCAGCAGAGTTTTGAACCGGGAATGACAGTCTCCCTTGTTGCCCGGCAACACGGTGTGGCAGCCAGCCAGTTATTTCTCTGGCGCAAGCAATACCAGGAGGGAAGTCTTACTGCTGTGGCCGCAGGAGAACAGGTCGTTCCTGCCTCTGAACTTGCTGCCGCCATGAAGCAGATTAAAGAACTCCAGCGCCTGCTCGGCAAAAAAACGATGGAAAATGAACTCCTTAAAGAAGCCGTTGAATACGGGCGTGCAAAAAAGTGGATAGCGCACGCGCCCTTATTGCCCGGGGATGGGGAGTAAGCTTAGTCAGCCGTTGTCTCCGGGTGTCGCGTGCGCAGTTGCACGTCATTCTCAGACGAACCGATGACTGGAAAGATGGTCGCCGCAGCCGTCACTCAGATGATACGGATGTGCTTCTCCGTATACACCATGTTATCGGAGAGCTGCCCACATATGGTTATCGTCGGGTATGGGCGCTGCTTCGCAGACAGGCCGAACTTGATGGTATGCCTGCGATCAATGCCAAACGTATTTACCGGATCATGCGCCAGAATGCGCTGTTGCTTGAGCGAAAACCCGCTGTACCGCCATCGAAACGGGCACATACCGGCAGAGTGGCTGTGAAAGAAAGTAATCAGCGATGGTGCTCTGACGGGTTCGAGTTCCGCTGTGATAACGGAGAAAAACTGCGAGTCACGTTCGCGCTGGACTGCTGTGACCGTGAGGCACTGCACTGGGCGGTCACTACGGGCGGCTTCAACAGTGAAACAGTACAGGACGTCATGCTGGGAGCGGTGGAACGCCGTTTCGGCAACGAGCTTCCGGCGTCTCCAGTAGAGTGGCTGACGGATAATGGTTCATGCTACCGGGCTAATGAAACACGGCAGTTTGCCC